>Ga0209187_1000447_pt1 | contig 72258 bp, 60 predicted proteins | sample BantaG_FD_187430 | JGI IMG/M metagenome (GOLD analysis project Ga0209187, IMG submission 187430) | Marine algal microbial communities from Bantry Bay, Ireland - BantryBay_4 metaG (SPAdes) (version 2) | ecosystem: Host-associated > Algae > Red algae > Unclassified | place: Bantry Bay, Ireland...
GATTATTTTGATCTGAAAAATCATCGAAGACTAATTCTAAGTCACTGCTTTCTGTTAAAATATCAAGCTTGTCTTCACTTTCTTCGGCATCATCAGAAGATTGTGATACTTGTATTGAAAAAGTTTGGAGTTGTGCTGATACATTAATTGCAAAACATGCAATTAATATTATCATAATCTTGATTCTTCTCATGTTGATTCTTTTATGAAATTTTTAATATCCGAGTTATAACATTTTAAAACCTGTCAAGTAGGTAAAGGGAATTTCACCCTAAATCTCTCACAGAACCGTATTCCGCCATGCGGGACAGGCTGTGATAGTCTCCCATCATACGGCTCTTCAGTTAACGTCTTAGTGGCTCGTTCCTCCAAGTGCAATATTACACTTGTTGACAATTTACTAAAATCAATTAAGCTGTCAACTCCTTCGCTCCACTTTTATTACAAAAGCTTCATCACTACTATGAGTTGACCTGACTTCAAACTAAGCTTCGATATTTGACCTCATAAGTGTTTTCCTTACTTGTATCTTTCTCTTTTCATCTCAGTTTGATCTCCCTCCGCAGAGCGGAGCAGGCTCTGTTCCATAATTAAGCCTAAATAGAATTCATGCCATCTATATACCGCCTGCCGTATAACCAGTAATTCAGGTCGCCCGTTATACTTTGTCCTGCAAACACAAGCTTATTGCAGTTTTGACAGAGTGTTCGTTTTCTCGACATTTCAGCGATGGTTCATTTGCATTCATCTCTTCTATTCTTATCTGATCAGTCTTACCTGACCTTTTCATTAAACGCTCAATACCAGCGAATCACTTCACCAGCACCTTAAGGTGATTTATAGACTCCGCCTGTACAGCGTCTACGGAGGACCTACCTCCATCCTATACCATTTCTATTTTTAGATGACGGAAAAGGATTTAGAATTGTTCAAAATGGATCAAGGCAAAAAATGTAGGCGAACCCATAGGTTCGGCGAGGCTTTTTAACGAAGGAACATGAAAAACAAAATAAATAATTACCGTCATTCTAAACTAGAATTGGTATTAATTACAGCATTGGTCGCCAAGTTTATTTGAGTTATTCAGTGGTCTTGGTTTCCATTCAGGGCACACGCTTATTGCTAACGTCCTAGAGCAAGTGGAGTATGACTAAAAGGAAGATTCCATCTTGCTCAATGTTAGGTATTGTTATTTTTTTCTTTTCTTTTAAAAATTCGAGTGAAAATATTCGATTTCGGTATTTGTATCTCTTTTGTTAAGAAATAATAACTATTGCTAATTTCTAAATTTTCCTCATAATAATTGAAACCTAAGTATTTTTTCATGATAATTGGCGTAGTAGATTCCGGAATATAATAGTACTCTTGTGCATGTTCGCTATCTGTGTTCAAGTTATACATTAAGAAAGTGTCTTCATCTTCACCTTCAAGAAAGAATTTTTTATTCATAAATTCAACCTCTATTGGGAAAGGAGTTCCCTCTTCACTGCGAATATTTCCGCAAGTTGTATAACATGATCTTATGGTATAACAGTCTTGTATTATTCGAAAACCATGTGAACCACCTGAGCCATAATTCATATATGCAAAGATGATTTTCGGTTGACCAAAATAGTTGTAAATTCTTTTAATTAACTCAATATTTCTTATTGTTAAAACCTCGCTTACAAATTGAGATGATGATATATTAATTCCATTTTGATGAATTGCTATTCTTACTTTGTCATTATCTCGAATATCAAAGCCTCCATTCCAAGTTGAACTTTTTGATTGAAATGGTGAAAAGAAATATTTGATAATTTCATCTGAATCATAATCTTTCGGATTCGGTAATTTAATAAACACCCCAGCTGTTGAAAGTCCCATTCGTTTTTATTTTTTATCAAGTAGATAAAGGGAATTTCACCCTAAACCTCTTGCAGAACCGTAGTGATAGTCTCCCATCATACGGCTCTTAAGTTAACGTCTTTGTGGCTCGTTCCTCCAAGTGCAATATTACACTTGTTGACAATTTACTAAAATCAATTAAGCTGTCAACTCCTTCGCTCCACTTTCATTACAAATGCTTCATCACTACTATGAGTTGATCTGACTTCAAACTAAGCTTCGATATTTGACCTCATAAGTGTTTACCTTACTTGTATCTTTCTCTTTTCATCTTAGTTTGATCTCCCTCCGCAGAGCGGAGCAGGCTCTGTTCCAAAATTAAGCCTAAATAGAATTCATGCCAACTATATACCGCCTGCCGTATACCAGTAATTCAGGTCGCCCCGTTATATTTTGTCCTGCAAACACAATCTTATTGCAGTTTTGACAGATTGTTCGTTTTCTCGACATTTCAGCGATGGTTCATTTGCATTCATTTCTTCTATTCTCATCTGATCAGTCTTACCTGACCTTTTCCTTAAACGCTCAATACCAGCGAATCACTTCACCAGCACATTTAGGTGATTTGTAGACTCCGCCTGTACAGCGTCTACGAAGGAACTACCTCCATCTTATACCATTTCTATTTTTAGATGACGGAAAAGGATTTAGAATTGTTCAAAATGGATCAAGGCAAAAAACGTAGGCGAACCCATAGGTTCGGCGAGGCTTTTTAACGAAGGAACATGAAGAACAAACTAAATAATTACCGTCATTCTAAACTAGAATTGGTATAACTATTGAGACCTTTAAAGTCCACGCATACACGCGTTTCCATTTTTCACAAGCACCACATTTTCATCATCACCCTAATGGGTTATGATCCATTAAATGCCTCTTTCATAGACATAAAAGACAAGAGGAGATGTCTAGACATCTCCTCTTATAAAAATAAATTATTTTAGAATCAACCTTCTTATACTACACGTCTATCTTAGCATACTTTGCATTCGCTTCTATGAAGGCTCTTCGAGGAGGCACTTCATCACCCATCAGCATAGAGAATACCTGATCTGTTTGTAATGCATCTTCTATCACCACCTTCCTCATCGTTCTCGTCTCAGGATCCATCGTTGTTTCCCATAACTGGTCAGCATTCATCTCTCCAAGACCCTTATATCTTTGCGTCTTGATATTTGCATCTTCTTTACCCTTAGAATAAAAATCAATAGCTTCCTGACGCTCTTCCTCATTCCAACAATATCTAAATTGTTTTCCTTTCTTAACCTGATACAATGGCGGTGCAGCAATGTAGATATGACCAGCTTCTATGAGTGGTTTCATATAACGGAAGAAGAAAGTTAGAATAAGTGTTACAATGTGACTACCATCTATATCGGCATCACACATAATAACGATCTTATGATATCTAAGCTTTTCTATGTTGAGTACACGCTCCCCTTCTTTTTCTTCTATACTTACCCCTAGAGCAGTAAACATATTTTTGATCTCTTCGTTTTCGTAGATCTTATGTTCCATCGCTTTTTCTACATTCAGGATCTTACCCCTCAATGGCAGAATAGCTTGGAAAAAACGGTCTCTACCTTGCTTAGCAGTTCCTCCGGCAGAGTCTCCCTCTACAAGAAATATTTCCGACTCCCCTGGATTCTTAGAACTACAATCACTTAGTTTTCCTGGTAGTCCACTTCCCGTAAGAACGTTCTTACGCTGCACCATCTCTCTTGCCTTACGCGCAGCATGTCTAGCTGTTGCAGCGAGTATAACTTTACTTATAATTTTCCTAGCCTGTTCAGGATTTTCTTCTAGATATTGCTTCAGGGCATCTCCCACTGCTCTCGACACAATTCCTGTAACTTCAGAGTTACCGAGCTCTCCTTTCGTCTGTCCCTTAAATTGTGGTTCTGGCACCTTAGCAGATACAACTGCTGTGAGTCCTTCTCTGAAATCTTCCCCTGAGATCTTAAACTTAAGCTTATTAAAAAACCCATTATCTTGTCCATACTGAGTAAAAACTCTATTCACGGCTCTCCTAAATCCACCAACGTGCGTACCGCCTTCTCTTGTGTTTATATTATTGACAAATGAAAAAATATTTTCTGAGTAGCTGGTATTGTATTGCATCGCTACTTCTATTTCTACATTCTCTTCTTTTCCTATAACGTGTATAGGCGGATCGATCAGAGGTGTTCTAGACTGATCTATATATTTGACAAATTCTTTAAGACCTCCTTCTGAATAAAATTTCTCATATCTAAATTTACCCTCCTCGTCCTTACTTCTCTCATCTGTCAAGGTAAGTATGAGTCCACTATTCAGATAAGCTAATTCTCTAAGTCTATTAGCCAGTGTCTCGTACTTAAATTCTATAACTGCAAATATTTCTGGATCAGGAGAAAAGGTGATTATAGTACCATTTTTCTCCGATACTCCTATCTCCTCCACTGGAGCCTGTGGCTTACCTTGTTTATATTCTTGTTTATAAACTTTCCCTTCTCTGTGCACCTCTGCAATCATCAGTGAAGAAAGTGCATTGACACATGATACACCTACACCATGAAGTCCACCTGATACCTTGTAAGTGTCTTTATCAAATTTTCCTCCAGCATGCAGTACCGTCATTACAACCTCCAGTGCAGATTTTTGTAGCTTCTTATGCATACCCACGGGTATACCCCTACCATTATCGACAACCTTTACAGAGTTACCTTCTTGTATAAAGAGATCTATCTTATTACAATGCCCTGCAAGATGCTCATCTATGGAGTTATCCACTACTTCCCAAACCAAATGATGAAGCCCCTTAGTATCCGTACTACCGATATACATCCCAGGTCTTTTCCTAACGGCTTCTAGGCCCTCTAAAGCCTGAATATTACTAGCATCGTAGCTACCTTGCATTTTACTCATAAATCTACTTGATTTGTACTTTATCTAACAGGCTGCAAAGATACTCAAAATAACTCGCTTTTGTAGTAATTCCTATGTATAAGATAAAGTAAAATTAAACTGATAATATCCCCGATAGTATAACAAAAACGGATATTTTTGCGTTTATAAAACATCACGCGGCAACACCCCTTTTAAACCATAACAATCAATATGTACAAAATAATAATTTGCGCAAGCTTTTGCTTTGCCCAGTTCTCTGTCCTAGGACAAAATACCGAAGCCTTATCGTTATTTAACAAGGCCATAGAGGCATATAATGCTAAAAGATATAACGTAGCTGCAAAACTATATAGTAAGGCTATAACTGAAGAACCAAGCTATGTAAAAGCTTACTACAATAGAGGCAACACTTACTTACAAGTCAAAAATTATGATGCTGCCATAAAAGACTTCCAAAAAGCTACTGATCTGAAACCAGATTATGCTAAAGCTTATTATTACCTCGCTTATGCACAGAAACAAAATGAAGACTATAACAGCGCAATCAGGAATTTCTCTTCTGCTCTAAAGCTAGATAAGAACTATCAGAGCGCCTACCTACAACGAGGTACAGTTAATATGAAACTTAAGAAATATACTAAGGCAGCAGAAGATTTCACCTCATCCCTAGCCATAAAGCCTGATCAGTATTCAGCAATTTATAATAGAGCCATATGCTATGACAAGCTAGAATTATATGAAGAAGCGGCAGAAGATTATACAGCAGCATTAGAACTGAAGCCAGAAAAAGAAAAACTAATACTATCTCGTGGAAAGGCACTTCTTAGAGATGAGTCTTATGATGAAGCAATCGCAGACTTTAAGCTGTATCTTAAGAAAAAAAAATCTGCTGAAGCGAATTACTACATAGGTTACTGCCTCCTTAAGTCTGATGATTACGAAACAGCAGGAGATTACTTCGATAAAGCCCTGCAGCTAAAGGGTGATTACAAAGCAGCGGCAGCTAACAAAGCCATCTGTAGCCTTCACTTAGAGGACTATGAAACTGCTAAAGTAGATTACACCAGACTTATTCAGATAGAAAATGACAATGAAGAAAATTATCTTAATCGTGGTATTGCGAATTTACAGCTTAGTAATTTCGAAGCCGCAGCTGATGATTTCACGAGTGCTATCGATCTGAAATCTGGATTTCCAGAAGCATACTACAACAGGGCTAACGCCTTTATCAAGCTCAATAAAAATGAATATGCATGTTCCGACATAAAGAAAGCAGCAAAACTAGGGTATGAAGAGGCTGACAAATATGTCAAAATTCTTTGTAATCAAGGAGCTAACTAAAAAAGTGGGCGAAAATTTTACTGAAAATCAGGGAGTTACAAAATACTTTCTGATTTTTTTTTGCCTAAAGGCTTGTTTGGTAATAAAAAGACACATACTTTTGCAGCCCTTAAGGTTTTAAGGTATTAATAATAGATAAATATTAAATAAAGTGGATACATTAAGTTATAAAACTAAGTCTGCCAACAAAAACACCGTAGAGAGGAAATGGATCCTTATCGACGCTGAAGGCGAGATCGTAGGTAGAATGTGTACAAAGATAGCTGATATCTTAAGAGGAAAAAATAAGCCTAGCTTTACGCCTCACGCAGATACTGGAGATTATGTTATCGTAATCAATGCCGATAAGGTAAGATTTACAGGAGAAAAATGGGCGCAAAAACAATACGTACGTTATTCTGGCTATCCAGGTGGTCAGAAGAAAACTACTGCAGCAGAGCTAAAAGCTAAAAAGCCTACCAAGGTGGTAGAAAATGCTGTAAAAGGAATGCTTCCTAAGAATAAGCTAGGAAGAGCCGTTTTTCACAAATTATTTGTTTACGCTGGTGCTGAGCATCCTCATGCCGCTCAGAAACCTGAATCAATCTAAGAAATATGGAATCAATAATAAATACAATAGGTAGAAGAAAAGCTGCAGTTGCTAGAGTTTATCTATCACAAGGCAGCGGTAAATTTACTGTTAATGGTAAAGATTACAAAGACTATTTCCCACAAACGGATGTACAGTTCAAGTTAGAAGATCCATTCAAAACTGTAAACGTTGAAGGGACTTATGATCTCAAGATCAATGTAAATGGTGGTGGTTTTAAAGGTCAAGCGGAAGCTATCAGAATGGCCATAGCAAGAGCGCTATGTAAAATAGATGAAGACTACAGAAAGCCATTAAAAGATAAAAAATATCTAGTAAGAGATGCTAGAGTTGTAGAACGTAAGAAATTCGGTAAGCCAAAGGCAAGAAAGAGCTTCCAATTCTCTAAACGTTAATATTTTTCTATCATTTATTATCAAGTAAAGTAAATTATGAATACACCAAAATATAATGAGTTGCTAGATGCAGGAGTGCATTTCGGACACATGAAAAGAAAGTGGAACCCTAAAATGAGCCCATATATCTTTATGGAGAGAAAGGGTATCCATATCATAGATCTTAATAGGACTATAGAATGCTTAGAAGAGGCAGGCGCAGCTATGAAAGCCATAGCAAAATCTGGTCGTAAAGTAATGTTCGTTGCTACTAAAAAGCAAGCAAAAGAACAGGTTGCTAAAGCTGCTAGAGAAGTGAATATGCCTTTTATCACAGAAAGATGGTTAGGAGGAATGATGACAAACTTCTCTACGATCAGAAAATCTGTGAAGAAGATGAACAACATCGATAAAGTACTAGCTGACGTTTCTGTAACGAGCATCACAAAGAAAGAGAGATTGATGTTGACTAGAGAAAGAAATAAGTTAGAGAAAGTACTAGGAGGTATCGCTAATCTTAATAGACTTCCTGCTGCAATATTTATCGTAGATATACATCACGAGCACATAGCTATAGCAGAAGCTAGAAAACTGGGTCTTAGAACTTTCGGTATGGTAGATACTAATTCTAACCCTAACCTAGTAGATTTTCCTATTCCATCTAACGATGACGCAGCAAAATCTATAGATGTTATAACGAAGTATCTTACCTCATGTATCAAAGAAGGATTAGAGGAAAGAAGAAAGGCTAAAGACGATGCTCCAGCACCTGCTGCGGCAAAAGCTAAAGCTAAAGCTTAGTACATGAACAATATCTTTTTAAAACATTATAATTTAATAATAGAATGAGCGTAAAAATATCAGCTAGCGACGTCAAAAAACTAAGAGATCAGACTGGAGCTGGAATGCTAGATTGTAAAAACGCACTTTCAGAAAATGGAGGTGATTTCGAAAAAGCAATCGAATTCTTAAGAAAAAAAGGTCAGAAATTATCTGAGAAAAGAGCAGATAGAGTAGCTAACGAAGGTGTTGTTATCGCTAAGGTATCATCCGATAATAGCAAAGGAATTGTTATAAAGCTTTCTTGTGAGACAGATTTTGTTTCTAAGAATGAAGATTTCGTAGCTATGACTAATGAGATCGCTGATCTTGCATTAGATGTCTTTCCTGCTACTAAAGAGGATCTTCTTGCAGCAGCATTTGCAGGAACAACTCTAGGTGAGAAGATAACAGAACAGATCGGAGTTATCGGTGAGAAACTAGAATTAACGGATTACGAAAGACTAGAATCTCCTATGGTAACGAACTATATCCATATGGGAAACAAAGCTGGTGTAATAGTAGCGCTTAATAAAGCTTCTGACAGTTTTATCAATCCTGGTAAAGATGTAGCTATGCAAGTAGCTGCCATGAAACCTATGGCTGTAGATAAGGACGGTATAGATTCTGCTATAGTAGAGAAAGAAATAGAGATAGGAAAAGAAGTTGCTAGAAAAGAAGGAAAACCAGAAGAGTTACTAGAAAGAATAGCACAAGGAAAACTAAATAAATTCTTCAAGGAGAATACTTTACTTAACCAGACATTCGTAAAGGATGGCAAACAAAGTGTTGCTGACTACCTGAAAAGTGTAGATCCTGAATTGTCTGTTGTGGACTTTAAGCACGTTAAGTTAGGATAAATTATTTTTATTAAGCGACTCATTTTTGAGTCGCTTTTTTTATGTCTTTACAAATCTTTGATATTTTGAAATATAACAGAATACTACTAAAGTTAAGCGGAGAATCTCTTATGGGTGATTCAGGGTTCGGAATAGATCCTGCTAAACTAGAACACTATGCCAAAGAAATCAAGGAACTGGTAGAAATGAGGGTAGAAATTGCTATCGTCATAGGTGGCGGTAATATCTTCAGAGGGTTACAAGCAGAAGCAAGCGCTATAGAAAGAGTGCAGGGTGATTATATGGGTATGCTAGCTACCTGTATCAATGGTCTCGCTCTCCAAAGTGCTCTCGAAAATCAAGGCATCTATACTAGATTAGTTTCTGCACTGGAGATGAAAGAAATTGCAGAACCTTATATCCGACGACGTGCTATCAGACATCTGGAAAAAAAGAGAGTTGTGATATTTTCTGGAGGTACCGGTAGCCCCTATTTCACTACAGACTCAGCTGCCGCACTTAGAGCTAGCGAAATAAAAGCCGATGCTATACTCAAAGGTACCAGAGTAGATGGAATTTATAACGCAGATCCAGAAAAAAATAAAGACGCTGTGAAATACGATACGATATCGTTCGAAAAAGTTATTAAACAAGGTCTAAAAATCATGGATATGACAGCCTTTACCTTATGTTCTGAGAATAGTATTCCTATCGTCGTATTCAATATAAATGGCGACGGCAACCTTGCAAAAGTTGTCAAGGGAGTTGCCGTAGGCACACTCGTTTCTTAGTAAGAATATTTTATCTCTAAACAAGATCACAAAAGAAAACGATGCAAGGTGTTTTCTATCGGAAAATCCCTTTATAGAAGAGATTAGAAAAGTAAAACTAATCACCTGTAACATCTAAATCTAGATCACCATAAAATTTCAAATCTTCGCCGGTCACCTGTTTAGTATAGTATGCAATCTGTCCCGTATGATAGGAGAAATGTTCTATAATGTGTACTACGATACTCATTCCTGTTTCAGAAAATCCTTGTACTTTTCTTTCTCTTAATAATTCTTCTTCTGTAACAGCTGGGAGAGCATCCTTAATCTCTATTGCTAATCGAGAAAGATCCTCTAATAGATATTTCTTATTTACCCTAGATGATAATAAGAATTCATCCTTCCTTTTTCTTTGATCCTCCATTCCTCCTATGCTAGAAATAAAATATTGTCTCACATTTCCACATAGATGAAGCACTAAGTTTCCCACGCTGTTCATCTCCTCATTTTCTCTATACCATATGTCATCTTCCGAAAGAAGTTCTAGACATTGTTCTATTCTAGGAATCGACTCTTTTATAAGTCTGCGGTGAATTTCTACATGTAACAATTCTACAAGCCTCATCTCGTATTGGTAATATTTTAAATCGTAATCGCCATTGTTCCTAGAGATATTTCTACTTCCGTACTTTCTACTAGGCTGATTATGCATGACTCTAGTGTTGCTCCAGTTGTAATAATATCATCTACTAGTAATACGTGCTTACCTCTCAATAATTCAGGATTTCTGACTTCTATCGTACTTTGGACATTTTCTAATCGCTGTGTTCTGTTAAGGCCAGTCTGAGAATTTGTTGCTTTTACTTTTATTATTTGATCCAGAAGAACAGTAGTCCCTGTAATTTCACTAATCCCGTTTGCAAAAAGCGCACTTTGATTAAAACCTCTCTTTCTTAATTTCTTATAATATATCGGTACAGGAATTATATAATCTATCTCACTAAGGTCATCAGTTTTCTGCAAGGCCTTTCCAAAATAATTACCTAGGACTGTTGCAATTTCCTGATGCTTTTTATATTTCAGATTATTCATAAGTCTGTGCACCATACCTTGCTTATTAAGATATAACAGAGAAGCACCAAAACTTACTTTCTGTCTTCCAGCAAAATGGAATAATAATTCATTTTCTTGATTGATAAAGTGATCTGTAAAAGGAAGCTCGTACAGACAGGTTGTACAAAAAATTTGTTGCTTTGCAGGGGGGAAATCATTACATGCATAACATATTTCAGGATAGAGCAGGTATATAAGATCCGATATGATGTCTCTGAAAGAAGCCACATGTTCAATATAAACAAAAAAGGCTTAATAATCTTACAAAACATAATATCATAAATGAAATAAAAAACGCCTACTCTTGGGAAGAGCAGACGCCTCAAAACAAAACGAAAAACCAACTTTATCTATATCTACAAATTATGTATTGTATCTTTTTCTTATTAGTATAACGTTATAAACATAATAAGGTTATAATTTTTTCTTTAATTTTACTGAAATAGTCTTCTTCTTACCATTTCTAACAATTCCTAATTCTATCTGATCTCCTACCTTAGAAAATTTTAATACCTCCGATAAATCTTCATAATGAGCCACCGGAGTTCCATTAGCTTTTATCACAACATCTCCAGGTAGCAATCCTGCAAACTGGGCACCACTGCCATTCTCCACATCAGAAATATAGAAACCTTTATCCACTGTTAAGCTGAACTCTTTTGTCAGTTCCTCATCTACATCATATCCACCAATACCTAAATTAGCTCTCTCTATATTTCCATTTTCTATGATATCTGTGACGATGTCTTTTACTAGATTAGATGGAATTGCAAAAGAATACCCTGCAAAAACTCCTGTCGGTGTCGCTATAGCGGTGTTAATTCCTATTAGTTGTCCATCGCTATCTACTAATGCTCCTCCACTATTCCCGGGGTTAACCGCAGCATCTGTTTGTATAAATTCTTCTATAGATTTTGCTCCTTCTATGAGATCTAGATCTCTTCCTTTTGCACTCACTATTCCTGCCGTTACTGTAGAAGTCAGATAACTAAACGGGTTGCCAACGGCTAGAGCCCATTCTCCTACCTTTACTTTATCAGAATCACCATATTGTAATGGCTCTAGTCCTGTCGCTTCTATTTTTATAACGGCAAGATCTGTAGCTGGGTCTGTACCTATTTTTACTGCCTTATATTCTTTGTTATCGGAGGTTACAACTTTTATTTCATCAGCATATCCTACAACATGATTATTAGTTACGATGTATCCATCTTCTGAGATAATAACCCCTGATGCTGTCCCACTCTTAGGACCATAAAAATTTCTACCGAAAATATCACCTCCAAAAAAATCATCCATCCCGAACATTTCGAAAGGATTATTCCTACGAGAATCTTTTCTTCTTTCTTGAATTCTTTGCTGAGCTAACTCCTTGCTTTCTATTGCAGATATATGCACAACTGCAGGAGTTGCTAAATCTGAAGCTGCAACAAAGTCAAAAGGAAAGGCTGAATTTGTACTACTATTACTGGAGGCTAATACAGCAGATGGCGACTGATTATACTTGTTCCGTTCCTCAGGCTTTTCTAAGCTTAACAAGCCAAAAGTGAATAATCCTCCGATCATTCCCGCAAATATTAAAGTCAATAAATTTTTCATCGGCTGCAAAACTTTTCAGTGTGTTTGTAAATTACAGCTTAGAACGCAGGAATATTACTGAAGTTTGTATGATTCAATTTGTTTAACAATACCTTAACAGCAAATGAGATCAATAGGCCTTATTCTATTTCAAGACCACTCTCTTATCTGATACCAAAATAATTGACCTACATAGTAAACAGATTAATGTCAAATATGCAATTGCGACACAGATACAAATAACGCTACGGTTATCTGTTAGGATCAAAATGTACCCAGCCTTGAGCTTTTATGTCATGAATATTTCCGCCTGAGGTATGCAACTTTATCCCATCTTTCTTATGAGTAATCTCTCCGATAATATATGCTCCTGGCATATATCTTATTTTCTCAAGATGCTCTGGATCTATCGTGAAAAGCAATTCATAATCTTCTCCTCCATTCAGCGCGCATGTAATAGGATCTAACTTAAACTTAAGCGCCATTTCTTCTGCTTCTGGGTGGATGGGTACTTTTGCTTCTTCTATATACGCACCTACCTTACTATGCTTACAAATATGAAATATTTCTGAAGCCAATCCATCCGAGATATCTATCATAGAGGTCGGGACGATATTTTCTTTATGGAAATGCAAGACAGCGTCCTTTGCCGCTTCGGGCTTGAGTTGTTTTTCTATAATATAATTTCGCTGTTCTAGATCTGGTTTTACGTCAGGTCCTGAAAGAAATACTTGCTTCTCTCTCTCTAGGATTTGTAAGCCTAGATATGCAGCTCCTAGATCTCCTGTTATACACACGATATCTCCTGGCTTAGCACCAGATCTATAGGTAATTTTTTCTTCGGCTACTTTTCCGATAGCGGTAACACTTATGGTAAGCCCTTTCGGAGATGAAGTTGTATCTCCTCCTATCAGATCTACATTATACATTTTACATGCTGCTTCTATTCCTGCATATAGTTCTTCTAGTGCTTCTACAGAAAACCTATTAGATAGCGCCAGTGATACGGTCACCTGTTCAGGGATTGCATTCATTGCATATATATCAGATAGATTGACTACAATAGATTTATATCCTAGATGCTTAAGCGGAGCATAGATAAGGTCGAAATGAATACCTTCCACGAGTAGATCTGTACTTATAACTGTACATGACCTGTCCCCTTTAATCACCGCTGCATCATCTCCTATTCCTTTAATAGTAGAAGCATGCTTAAGCGTTATATCTTTTGTTAAATGTTCTATTAGCCCAAATTCTCCTAGTTCGTTTACATCCGTCCTTTTTTCCATGTTGTAAAGCTAAGGAATCATTTGTTAGAAAAATTATTTTGAGTCAAGGTTCTCCTTTACAAGGGCCCATATGGTATCATTTTCTGGAAGTGGGGCTTCTATTGTAATCGGTTTTTTCGTTATAGGATCTGAAAAATGATATCTGTAAGAATGTAGATAAATAGATCTATCTTTATTTTTTCTTCTAGCTCCATATTTTACATCCCCCTTGACATGAAGTCCTTCCTGGGATAACTGCGCTCGGATCTGATGAAACCTTCCTGTTTTCAATGTTATATTTAAAACAAGATAATTATCTAATTCTTGTATGATTTCATAATCGAGGATAGAAACTTTAGCCTCATCCACCTCCTTCGGATCTGATGCTATAGACTTCCTTTGCTTTCCGTCTTTTAGCAGGTAATGTTGGAATCTCCCCTGTGAGGGTATATCTGCCTTAGAAGTCACCGCGATATATTCCTTTACGAATAATTCTTGTCGGTGCAGTTTATTGAGGTGAGCCGTAAAGCTTTTCTTTTTTGACATAATCACTACCCCACTAGCTGGTCTGTCTAACCTATTAACTAGATGTAATTTCGATTTGCAATATATCTCTGCAAGATCTTTGATGCTTTTATCTCCTGAGAGATCAGATTGTACAGGAATCTCAGCTGGCTTATTCAAAGCAATAAACCCATGCTTATTTTCTATTACTAGATCAGAAATCTTTATATCCATCAGTGAGGGTAAGGTAGGTAACTTTTCGAAACAATATTGTACGTTATATTACCTGTCATATTTTTTAAATGCCGCCATTATAGCATCTGCAAGTTTGTGGTCTTTCTCTGTAACGATATTACCTGCATCATGGGTTGACAATTCTATCTGTACAACGTTCCATTCGTTGATCATTTTAGGATGGTGATTTTGCAGTTCCGCACTGAGCGCTATCTCGGTTATAAAAGCAAATGCTTCCTTAAAATTTTTCAGTTTAAATTCTGCCTTTAACTTATTATCTTCTTCTCTAAACATATTTACTACTTAAACGACCAATCATAATTATCTAATCTTAGTATACATTGCGTAAGCAATTCTATCGTATGCGATATATCTGACTTATCTGCCATTTCTATTACCTGATGGAGATACCTTGTAGGTATAGAAATACCTCCCGCTATACAACCACCATTAGAGTGTCTTTGCATACCCGCCGTATCCGTTCCGCCTGCAGGTAATACCTCCATCTGGTATTCTATATCATAATCCTGCGCTACCTGCTTCATAAACTCTACCATTCTGTAATCGCATATTGTAGCACCGTCTAATACTTTTATTGCCGTTCCTTTCCCTAGTGATGTAACTTTCTCGTGAGCTGCAGCACCCGGCAAGTCATAAGCTAAGGTAACATCTATATTAATCCCAAAGTCAGGATTAATACCTGAAGAAGCAGCTATAACACCTCTAAGACCTACCTCTTCTTGTACAGTAAACACGGCATATAGATCGCATGGTAACTGACGATCCTTTAATTTTTTAAGTGCCTCTAATAATATATAAACAGAAACTCTATTATCTAAAGACTTAGAATTCACACAGGTTCCCATCTCTATTAATGACCTTTCTCTGGTTATCGGGTCTCCTACTTTGATGAGTTTTTTAACCTCCTTAGCGGGTAGACCTGTATCTATAAAAAAATCTGAAATCTTAGCAGCTTTTTTTCTTTCTTCAGATGTCATTGTATGGATGGGTTTCGTACCCATAACGCCTATAATATCCTCTTCCCCATGTATAATTACGCGCTGAGCTGTCAAGGTCTTAGGGTCAAATCCTCCCAATGTATGGAATTTTACAAATCCTTTTTCTGAAATATAGGTTGTTACAAACGATATCTCATCCATATGAGCAGATACCATCAGTCTATCCTCTGTTTTTCCTCGTCGTATTGCTATGAGATTACCCATAGCATCAGCTTCTATCTCATCTACAAGTCCATCAAGTTGCTCTATCAGAAAGGACCTTATCCTCTGTTCAAACCCAGGAGCACCAGGAATTCTACATATCTCACTTAATAATGGAACATTTATCATTATAACAATTGTTTTTAAGAATGTAAATTAGCATTAAGTTGAATAATATCGAAATACTTAGCTCATTGATTAGTGTTAAATTATACATTTTGAAGCAATTGTTAGGTATTATTAGATATTGAAATTATTTGTAAATATTAGAAGATGCAATTTAGAACAGAAATAGAGGAAAAGCAGGCGGCAGAACCTATTCTGCTCAGCCATAAGATACTTCTTATGGGATCTTGCTTTTCTCAGGAATTAGGTGGTTTTCTCGAAAACCTAAAATTTAGGACTTGTATAAACCCGCTAGGGATAGTGTTTAACCCCATAAGCTTAGTAGAACTATTATGCAGGATTATCAACCAACGGGAAGTAAAAAGAGATGAATTAGTAGAACACAGGGGTATATACTCACATTATGATTTTCACAGTATATATAATAGTACTTCTGCGAATGATTATTTAGAGTGTGTAAACCAAGACTTGTCATCTGCATATCTCTCATTGCAGAATTGCGATCATTTATTTATAACCTTAGGAACTGCTATTGTATATAAAAAAGTAAGCAACAATGCGATCGTAAACAATTGTCATAAGATGTCAAAAGCTTTGTTCCAGAAATCATTTCTAGATGTCTCAGAAATTGTAGCGAAATTAAATGAGCTGATAATGTGCCTTAAATCATTCAATAACGATCTTTGCATACACTTTACCATAAGTCCAGTAAGACATACCAGAGATGGACTAGAAAACAACGCCCTGAGTAAGTCTATCCTTAGAACAGCTATAGCTAATGTGATAAGCGGAAATCCAGAAATCCAATACTTCCCATCCTACGAAATTATAGTGGATGATCTTAGGGATTATAGATATTACAAAGATGACCTAATCCATCCTAACAGTATGGCAACTGCTTACATCTGGGAAAAATTCTGTGAAAGGTACATCCCGACAAAAGTAAAGCATAAACTAGACATCCTCAATAAAATAAATACTTCCATCAGACATAGAGCCTTAGTTCCACATTCTGCGCAACATCAGGGTTTCCTGAAAGATCTGTTAGAAAAAATAGAGCATGTAGAGCAGGCTTATCATATAGATTATAGCCTAGAAAAAGAAAGTATTACCGCTCGGATAATATAATGTCTATATTCTTTTTGCACTTGCCATAGAGATATTTATTTCTCCATTTGAGACTACTGCATCTATGTGTACCAGACCTGGCTTTTTTCCTTTCTCGATAGAACCTAGCTCGTCATAAGAAAGTGCCTCGGCTCCATTTTTAGTAGCCCATACAAATAAGGTTTCTAATGGAATAAACGAGTTGTACTTTTTTATGGTTTTGATCTCTTCTAGAATAGATAACTGCCAGTTGCTCGTAAGACTATCTGTACCTATAGTCAGCTTAGCATTCGTATCTAGGAATATCTGATAATCAGGCAAAGCATTTTCTATGTAGAGATTAGCATTTGCACAAGTAGTCCAATAGACATACCTATATTTAGCTTGTGCAGCTTCTATATCTTTTTTTGTTGTAAGGGTATTGTGTACAAATAATGGCTTATGGTGAGCTGATAAGTTTTCTATAATATAATGGATAGAAGATCGTCCTGTAGGCTTAAACTCATTTAAAGAAAATCCGAAGTTTTTATAAAAATCATAGAAGTGACCATTTCCTTCTAAGAACATCTGATTTTCCGCTGGAGTCTCCTGATTATGAATACTGATTGTTTTTCCTTTCTGATTATGCTTATCTACGTAACTTAGCAATCCCTTAGAAACAGTATAGGGGGCATGAGGTACTAGAGAAACATCTAGTTCTGCAAAAGCAGTAAACTGATCATACACTTCTTTATATTGTGCGATAGTTGTCTCTGTTAAGTGATCTTGAAGGAAATCAAACATCTCTACGAAAGTGTAGTACTTTATCTTACTCCTCCTTTTGCATGCTAAGGTGGCTACCTTATTAGAAATATCTCCCACCGCCACAATACCATTATCATACATGTAACTATCTGCTGTGTTGACAGCTTCTTGCACAAGATCTGCATCCACTTCTCTATGCTTAACTACATCAGAGATGAAATGAATAAGTCCAGTACCTGTGGCTATCTTTCCTATCATGTGAGAAAGCTCTAAGTGGCAATGCGCATTTACAAAGCCTGGTACAAGAAGCCCAGGATAGGATTCTACTTTAGTACTACTAGAAAACTCGTTCAGAACATCTACTACAAGGCCATCTTCATCTACTACAACAACTTTATGGTCTTGAAATTTTTCATCTATAAAAACTTTCTCTGCAGATATGTATCGCATGCTTAAATTTCTTTATTGATCAGACCATTTTTCATTCTTGGCTCGAACCATGTGCTTTTAGGGGGAACTGTGTTCATGGTATCAGCAACTATAATTAACTCTTCTTTTAGAAGTGGATAGATACAGAAAGCAATCTTATTTTGATTCTTATCCACTCCATCTGAAAGTACGGATAGAGGTTCTGTTCCACTATAATATTTCACGCGCTTGTCCTCTCTTACATCTACTATGCCCACTATCTTGTTCAGTACGTATAGATTGAACAAATCCGTATCTAAGCACACCTTATCTTTTTTATGTAGTTTCAGTATTTTTTGTTTCCAACGAATGCTAAACCAATTGTTCTGTAGATACATTACTATCTCAAATTTACGCTTGGGTTTCCTAGCTTTTTTCAATTTCTTTATTTTACAATACTGACTCACTGATATCAGAAAACTAGCAAGATCCGTCTGGCCTAGTACATCTACTACCCTATTATAATCCCATATCTTGAGTTGTTTGAAGGGAATAAAAACGGTTAAAATTTGTCCGAATTTTTCTTTTGCATTTTCCAGTTCCTCGTTATTGTACAGTATTGCCGTAGTGGAGCACCTGTGATGTCCATCTGCTATATAACTTTTCTCAATCTGATCACTAAATATTGCTCTAAGAGTTTCTATTTCTGAGCCATCTTTTACTTCCCAAAAAGAATGGTATTCTTTATTCTTGAATGCTAGATTTATAATAGGCTTAGATCCTGCTTTAATCTTTGCAACGAACTTGTTTAGATCATCATTATCAGGATGCGTAAGCAAGACAGGCTTAATCATAGCTTTTCGCTGTAGAATCAGACGCATCATTTCTTGCTCCTTGGAAGCAAGTGTTTTCTCATGTTTTAAAATCTTGTTATTATTTAGATCATCTATATCCGTACAGGTAACGACCCCCGTATAGCTGGCATCTGGAGACTTTATTTCATAGATGTAAAATGCTTCCTGAGCACTTTTGTCAAAGAATCCTGAATTATAATACTCGTTGAACTGCACCTTCATAGAGTTAAAAAAGGAGTCTGTGGAAGCTACTAAATCTAGCTTTGGAAATATAGCTTGGAAAGGAAAAATATTCATCTAGTTAGTCTTTAGATTATTTCTAACTATAAATGTGACAAATTACGAGCCAAATAATGCTATTAACGCATCATTTTTAAATAGTTTCCGATAAGCCAACTAGATTTAGAACCGATTATATTCTCTAAGGCATTATCTGCTTTGACAGAAAACAGGTTAAGTTCTTCTATTACCTTACAAAACTCACTGGATTCTGGACACTTGCATTGCATAGGTTTCAGCTCTTCTGTAAGCTTTATTATCGGTTCTAATTCTTTCTTCTTTCTTTCTTTGATTATTTTGGTAAAAGCAGTCCAGATATCCTTTTCTGCCTCGAAGTGTTCTTTCCTTTTCCCTTCTATGCTTACTTTTCTTATAAGCTCCCACTCGACTAAGCATTTCAGATTCTGATGAACGCTTCCTCTAGATATGTCTAGGAGTTCCATAATATCATCAGCACACACTGGCTCTAGATTAATAAGTAGTAGAGCATGTATCTGGCCCATGGTCTTGTTTACGCCCCAGTTGACACCCATCAGACCCCACGCATTAATAAATTTTTCTTTTCCTTCGGACAGATCCATAAGATATACAATAGAAATACGACCTAATTGTTCAAAGTCCGATTACACTTTCGGATCTACAAAAGGTACTTTAGCAATTTTAGCTTCCATCGTTTTGTTTCTAAACTTGATTTTGATTGTCTGATTGTCGTTAAGAAAAGCCTTATCTATATAACCCATTCCTACAGGATAGCCTAGGCTAGGAGACATCGTGCCAGAGGTCACAACTCCTATCTCTTTTCCTTCTGTAGATAATATAGGATAATCCTTTCTAGGTACTCGTCTATCTTCCATTGTGAAACCTACTAGTTTCTTAGTGACGCCTTCTCTTTTTTGCTGAGCAAAAGTCTCTTGCGAAGAAAATGAGGCGTTCTTTTTTACTTTTGTGATCCATGACAAACCCGCCTCGATGGGTGATGTATTATCGTCTATATCATTTCCATATAAGCAATATCCCATCTCTAGCCTGAGTGTATCTCTCGCTCCTAGTCCTGTGGGTTTTATGTTATGATCTTTGCCCGCTTCCATCACAGCATCCCATATATCTTCCATATCTTCATTGGCTGCATAAAGTTCTACACCGCCCGAACCTGTATAACCAGTTGCAGAAACGATCACATTATCCTTCCCAGCAAATTTGGTTTTTATAAAACTATAATAAGGAATCTGACTTAGGTCTTCCTCACACAGACTTTGAACAATAGAGATACTTGCTGGACCCTGAACAGCTATAAGCCCGGTAGATTCTGATATATTTATAAGTCTCGTATCATAAGAATTCCTTGCACTGATCCACTCGTAGTCCTTTTCTATATTAGATGCGTTAACCACTAACATAAAAGCCTGCTCTCCATCGCTACACTGATCTTCGTCTAATCTATATACCAGCATGTCATCTACTATACCACCCTTATCATTAGGGATACAACTATACTGAGCCTGACCTATAGATAACTTAGAAGCATCGTTAGAACTTATAGCTTGCACTAACTGTAATGCTTCCTTACCTTTTACGATAAACTCTCCCATATGAGATACATCGAATATGCCAGCATGCTTTCTAACATTTATATGTTCTTCTGATATCGGGCCGTAACTTACGGGCATATCATAACCTGCAAATTCTGTCATCTTGGCTCCTAGAGCAACGTGTCTATTGTGTAGTGGCGTATTTTTCAATTGAAGATATTTTTATTTTTTATGTAAAATTTTGTAAAGATATATTACTATGATTTTCGCTATAATGTAGATAAAATTACGTCAATAATTTTTTCTCCCGGTTCTATTTTGTGCAAAATATCCATACCCTCGAAAACTTTTGCGAAGATCGTATACTTTCCATCTAAGTGCGGTGCAGGAGAATGGGTAATAAACCATTGCGTAGATTCTGTGTGTGGACCGGCTGATGCCATTCCTACGTACCCAGACTGATCGTAATAAGCCTGGGAGAATTCTGATCTTATCGTATAATCAGCACTGCCATAGCCATCTCCTGTAGGACATCCAGCTTGCGCAACGAAATTAGGAACTACTCTATGAAACACCTTGTTATCATAGAAATTTTCGCTGGCAAGCTTTATAAAGTTATTAACAGAAAGTGGGGCTAAGTCTGGGAAAAAATGCATCTTGATGATACCTTTTTCTGTTTTTATAATAGCAATAGTAGAATCTGGAAATTGTTGTTTGATGTCATAATCTATATCTAGACTAGGATCTGGTACCATGGCACTTATAGAAGTGTCAGGTCTACAAGCCTTTAGTGCTTTTATGATAGCATTATAGGTTTCTACATCTGCAGGTAAGCTTAGCTTATTTTTAATATTATTAAGAAATGCTGTATTTTTAACGAGTGGAGCTACTTTGCTTTCGGAAGCCGCAACAGCTTCCGCAAGACAATACACAACACCCTGTTGTTCGGGAGAAATTATTTCCTCCATATCCTTTATAAAAGCTCTTCGCTCCGCATTAGCTCTTGTCTTATGTATCAGATCAAATTTTTCACTAACCATAATTTTTCCTATCGCTTCTGCACACACAGTTTTTAGCACTTCATTATCAGTAGATTTTAGAAAAGCTAATAATTCCTTATATGCATTGACATCTTCAGAAAGTGCTCTTAAGTATGCTACTTTTTCATTGATTTTCTCTGTAGCATTTACCTGCTCAAAAATTTCTTTTCTTATCGATGTGTTTGACTGAGTGTAATAATGAGGCAAATTTTTCATGACTGACTTATACAACTCTGCTTTTGTATTCCAGTGCTTAGACTGTTGTGCAAATTCTCTATAGAAAGTAGCATCATTGCCATTACCATTATTAACTAGATACTGAGCAGCTGTTACGGATACATGTGGATTATCATTTTTAAGATATTCTATAATTTTGTCTACAACGTTTATATAAGAATAATTACCTAGCGACTTTATAATGTTGATCTTTAGTCTGTAATCGGATTCTACATCTAATTTTGACATAAGAAATTTTAAAATCTTAGGATCACTCGTATGTTTCAGAGCTGAATACAATGCCATTTTTACATTGACATTAGGCTCTGTTCTAATGGCATCTGCTATTGTAAATTTATGCTCTTCTATATCTATCTGTTTCGCCCTAGCAAGACAGTGTGCTGACATCAGTCGTACTCGAGTATCTACCTGGGGGCTCGTGGCATATTTGACAGCAGTAGTTACCGACTGTGCAGTAACCATGCCTCTAAGTGTAAATCTAAATAAGCTCCTCATCTGACCTAGCAATAACAAAGTATCCGTATCTCTATAGGTCTCTATATTAGAAATATGATCTAGCATATTAGTATTACCACATTTGCCTATTGCCTCCAAAATATTAGCATTTAAGGTGGTATTGACAGATATGGTATCTACATCTTTAAAAGCACCGATCAGTGGGGTTATAGCCTTGGGGTCTCGTGTCTGCCCCAGGGCAAAAGCCGCAGCTGCTCGCACGTTCATATTGTCGTCGTCTAATAAAATCGCTATAGAATCTATATATTTAGGAACAATATTAGATGCAAATGCATTTACAGAAAGATATCTCAATGTAGGATCTGGATTCCTAAAATATGAAACTAGACTATCCGTTCTGCCAAAATTTTGCAATCGAACAATGTTTTTAACTTGTTTATTCTGAGTGTCTATATCTACTTCTGTCAATACTACATCTGTAGGGGGAACACATGAAAATACTGTGAGGAGTAAACAGAATATTATGGAAAACTTATAGCACATCGTTAAGGTTCTTGTACAAAAATATATAGAAAGCCTATATTACAACACAAACAAATAAAAACAGATGAAATTATTAAAATTAATTCTAATATACGTAAGTTTCTCCGTCTCCACACTCTCTGCACAAGACTTAGTTTCTTATGAAAAAATATCTTCTATAACTTCGCAAGAACTTACCGCTACTTATGGAATTATATTTAATAATGGAGTAGATTTCTACAGCGTCTTATATACGAGTAAGGATATAAATGGTGCTAAGGATACTTTATCTGGTCTAGCCTGTATTCCAGATGATCTTTCGCTTTCTTATCCTACGCTTATTTTCCAACATGGGACTGTGGGTTCCAGGGAAGATGTCCCCTCTAATCTACAGGGTGGATATCAGATTGCAGAAATATTCGCAGGCCTTCAGTATGTAAGCATAGCCCCTGATTTTGTAGGTCTAGGATCAGGTCGTGGAGTTCATCCTTACCTGCATGCTGCTTCTGAGTCATGGGCTGCAACCGATATGCTTATTGCCTTAGATGAACTTAGCGAGAAACTGAGTATCATCAGAAATGAGCAATTATTTATAACAGGTTATTCTCAGGGAGGACATGCTGCTATGGCTTTACACAGATCTTTAGAACAGGATTTCCAAGGAACCTATGAAGTTACTGCTGCTGCTCCCGCATCTGGTCCTTATAGCATATCGGGCAAGATGGTAGACTTCACCTTGTCAGATATGGATTACTTAACCACGGCCTATCTTGCTTCTGTAACGCTATCCATGCAGGCTGCTTATCCTGTAGAACTAGCGGACTACGCATTGAATGATGTATTTAAGTCTGATTATGTAAGTATTATAGAAGATTTCAGAGATGAACTTGTGGATCTATGGACACTAAATGAAGAGCTAACCCAACTCTTGTTAACTAACACGGGGAATATAAGACCTAAGGACATGTTAAAAGATGATATCCTGGATGCCTTGCTCAATGATCCTACACATCCTATGAGTGTTGCCCTAAGAGATAATGATGTATACGACTGGGCACCAGAAGCTCCTACTCGTATCTACTATTGTGATGGTGATGAGCAGGTATTCTTTGAGAATGCTCTCCTAGCAGAAGAAGTAATGATGGCTAATGGTGCGACAGATGTCCAAGCCGTTCATGCTGGACCTGGCCAGAACCATACTGATTGTGTCACACCATCTATCACTGGGACTATTTTCTTTTTTGTTGGATTTAAAATGACTTCCTCTAATTACAACCTGGATAACGAGGGAGCATATAAATTATTAGGAAACCCCGTAGGAGATGAGCTAAGCATCGTCAGTAATCTAGAGGGTTTAGATTCTGCTTATAACGTTATATCAGCATATGGTGAGACCGTTCTGTCTGGTAAATTTTCTGGCACTCGATCTGATGTATCTACATTAGAGTTACCAGCAGGGTACTATTACCTTATATTAAATGATGTACAAACGGTTATACCATTTGTTAAGCTCTGATTAGGAAAACTGAGATAAATTATTTATCCTAATTGATCTCGTAGTATTCAATTCATATCGTTACACTATATTCGCAATCTAACAAGAAAAAAGCAATGGCAGATAACAAGGTAATCTTCGCTATGGAAGGTGTAAGTAAGACTTTCCCTCCTAAAAAGAAAGTACTTAACAATATATGGCTCTCCTTTTACTACGGAGCTAAGATAGGTGTACTCGGTCTTAACGGATCAGGTAAGTCGAGTCTTCTTAAGCTTATCGCTGGACTAGATACAAATTATGAAGGTAAGATCACCTTCGATAAAGAATATAAAATAGGTTATCTCGCTCAGGAACCCGTACTAGATGAGACGAAGACCGTAAAAGAAATCGTCCAAGAAGGACTGAAGGAAATCATGGATGTTGTGAATGCTTATGAGGCCGTATCAGCAAAACTAGCGGAACCGATGTCTGATGATGAGATGATGAAGGTCATCAACGAGCAAGGTGAACTGCTAGAAAAAATGGAACAAGTAGGTGGCTGGGATGTAGACCAAACATTAGATGTCGCTATGGAAGCGCTTCGGTGTCCACCAGATGATGCTAAAGTATCAGTGCTTTCTGGAGGAGAACGTCGTAGAGTAGCACTTTGTAGATTACTCCTAAGTAAGCCTGATATACTGCTACTGGATGAGCCCACTAACCATCTGGATGCTGAAAGTGTACACTGGTTAGAACAATTTCTTAAATCATTTCCGGGTACGGTAATCGCAGTAACACATGATAGATATTTCCTAGATAATGTAGCAGGGTGGATCCTAGAACTAGACCGTGGTGAAGGTATCCCGTGGGAAGGAAACTACAGTACATGGTTAGAGCAAAAATCCGATCGTATGGCTAATGAAGAAAAGGCAGCCAGTAAAAGACAAAAAGCCCTCAGGCGAGAACTCGAGTGGGTAAGGTCAAAAGCTAAAGGTCAGCAAACAAAAGGGAAGGCTCGTCTAAATGCATACGAGTCACTGAGCAACGCCGAACAGAAAGAAAAGGAATCTAAACTAGAACTTATCATACCGCCCGGACCACGTCTCGGGGATACCGTTATAGAAATAGAAAACCTTACGAAGTCATATGACAACAGGGTCTTAATAGAGGGCCTTAATATGTCAATTCCTAAGAATGCTATTGTAGGTATAGTAGGTCCCAATGGTGTCGGAAAATCCACCCTCTTCCGCATGATTATGGGAGAAGAACAGCCCGATAGTGGAACACTAAAAATAGGAGAAACCGTCCAACTTGCGTATGTAGATCAGTCACATGAAGATCTAAAGCCAGAGAAAACCATATTCGAAGTAGTCGGTGGTGGTCAAGATCTTATGGAGGTTCAGGGTAAGGATATGAACGTGAGAGCATACATCAGCAAGTTTAACTTTGCCGGCGGAGACCAACAAAAGAAAGTGGGCGTACTATCAGGTGGAGAACGAAATAGACTGCATCTAGCTATTACACTCAAAGAAGGAGGCAATGTAATTCTTCTGGATGAGCCTACGAATGATATAGATGTCAATACATTGAGAGCACTAGAAGAGGCAATAGAAAACTTTGCTGGCTGTGTATTAGTAATCAGTCACGATAGATGGTTTATTGATAGATTAGCTACACATATCCTCGCTTATGAAGATGAGGGGAATGTCTTATTTTTCGAAGGTAATTACTCGGCTTACGAAAAGAGTAAGAAAAAGAGATTAGGAGATGTGGCTCCTAGAAGACCTAGGTTTAAGAATCTGTTGTAGAGATTGTGGATAGCAAAGATTGAGGATAATAGGTTGATGATTTGTCAAACCTATTTTAGGCACTCATTAAGTTTCACTTGTCGATTACTATTTTACATTTTATTCTACAACTCATAGCTCGTATTATCGTAATCATAGGTGTAGATGATACTAAAAGATATACCGAGAGGATTCGTATCTATGTAAGATTTTGTATCGTATATCAGTCCTAACTTTAATCTAATATTATCATCTTCTATAACTTCTGGCAATGCAAATCCTGATGCCAATATAATCTTGCCAGCAGTATTAAATCCTAGATCTACTTCGAAGGCATTATAGAAGGCAACATTGCCAAGTAAGGTGTGATTCATGCCTGCTCCTGCTGCTAAAGAGTTCGTGTAGAGTAACCTCGTTCTTATATCCGTTAATATAGGGTAGGTGTAAGAGATGATGGTGTAAAAATGATTCTTCCTAGCAAAATCTGTATGCAATCCTAGAACAGATTCTTCCACAGCTCTGAGTTGCTTAACAGAAAAACCCACTACTAATCTCTGCGAATTAGATTCTGAAGCGAAGCCCGAAGTGAAGGTTTTTCTCAGTACAAAACCTGCATTACCATTGACAGAAAAAGCAGAATTTCCGTCCACAGCAATCAGATTATCCCCCTGATCAAATGCAATAAATCGATCTGAAGAAAACCTAGTATGAAAGAGCCCTAATCCCAAACCTCCAGATATTTCCATGTCGTTAGAGAAATTAATTTTATATCGGTAAGAAACTCCTAACTGAGTTTGTTTGTACCCTCCAGATGTGTGTCTGAAAATATGTCCACCGATAGCTGCTTTCTGGAATTTAAACGGATAATGCAAGGCCACATGTATCATCTTAGGGGAATCACTAAGCCCTCTATAATCTTGAAAATAGTTAATACTACCATTGAATAAGCCAGAGGGTGAAATGGAAGCGGGATTCCAGCTACTGTAATCTTTATAGATCGGTAATAACTGAGAAAACTGCTGAGCTTGTACAAGCTGTGTTAGTAATAAGCACACAAAAACAATTTGAAACTTCTTCATTCTATTCGTATATGATGGATATGGCACTAGATAGAGAGGTGCCATCAAGTTTTAGTATGTAAAAATAGCTGCCTGCAGGGAGAGGATTTCCGTCTTTCGTACCGCCCCAGTCATTATTATAATTGACATTCTCATACACGGTATGTCCCCAACTATTAAAAACATAAAGTTCGACGGAGGAAAAATCGCCAAGATCATCAAATCTCAAAACATCATTACGCCCGTCTCCATTAGGTGTTATTACATTATATAATATTGTCGTATCCATTTCCATTGTCAATATGAAATCATTTTTACATGATACTGAATTATACTCCTCAGCAAAACAGGGAAAAAAGAAAAGCACGGAAGCGAGTAAACTAAAAGCCACATTCTGTATAATCATAGCATTAAATATTAGACAAACTTATCATAAGTTGAAAAAACAAGATACTAATATATCAGAAAATGCGCGTAAAAACTCCTATAGATTCGCTTTAGGATAAGGATATAAATAAATGTCTGGTCAGTAAGAGATACGTTAACAATATGTTTTTAAAACTCCATCATAGCTAGCCAAATAGATAAAAAGCGTATTTTTCAGCTCTAATGAATTTTTTATCTAAAATCTTTACCAACAAGACCTCTACTGATGAATTACCGAACATACGTTTTGGTAGATTCAGTGACTCTTATAAGACAGACGATAAGTATGACGCCTGGGACAGGTCCTTGGAAGAATTTGAGCAAAAGAAGTATCTATCTTGTTACAGACTTTTCTTAGAGTATCTGAAGGACGATGCTACCCATAACGTAATGACCACGGAGAAAAATGGAGAGATAAGCTTTGAGATGCTACAGGGATCTAAGAGGATTACAGGTAAGATTGCCAACGGCAGAATATTTGCAGAAGCTAAAATTGCTATAGTTAAAAAAACACAAATTGGTTTTTTGCGAAAACTCGTAGAACTTAATTTTGGACTTAAGTACTGTCGTTATGCCCTAGACCCAGAAAACAATATCACTATTGTTTTTAATTCTTATTTTATAGATGGTTCTCCCTACAAATTATATTATGCGCTGAAAGAATTATCCACTCACGCAGATAAGCAAGATGATATTTTACTTAAAAAATTTGATCAACTAGAATCCATCAATACTGGACATATAAGATCTATTCCTCAAGCAGAAAAACTTGCTAAGTATAATTTTCTGATCGAAGAAGTAAAGGATGTAATCTATGAGTACGATTTCGGAAAACTGAACAAAGCGACTTATCCAGGTGGTATATCTTATCTATTACTGAGTTGTGTCTATAAGCTAGATTATCTCATAAAACCTGAGGGGCCTACTATGGATGCATTCGAAGTTATTCATGGCTCCTTTTTTAAAAACAATGGTGACCCCATTACTAAAAAAAACCTTGACATAGCGAAAAAACTCCGTAAGCTTATAAAGTCGGAAGAGGATTCCTTCTCTGGTGAGATCTATGAGGTCATGAGCACCTTCGGAATTACTGCTCCTACGAGCTACGCTCAGTATGCATCTTTTGTAGAGGGAGAGATAAAGAACATGGACTGGTACAAAGAAAATAAACATCCTAAAATTGCAATATCTGTACCGTCTTACATCGTAGGGTATTCGCTTTTTAGTTTTGCGCTGCCTACTCCTTGTAAGGAGCTTTTACATCTGTACTATAGAATCACAGAGAATACATATTTTCAGAATCTAGGCATTGCAGAATCCTTCATGAAGCATGGTAAGTTTGATAGCCGAAAAATAAAAAAAGAACTTAGCCAAATTAGGAATGCTTACAAATCTGATTATCCGCTTTTTGCGCCTAATGCAAAACTACTGGAGTATAGCGACCTTGTAACATTCGCCAGATCCTTTGTTCTTATGACTACCTCACTAGATATGCGAAGAGCGAAAAAATAATGAAAAGTATAAGCACACTCATAGATACTTACAAAAATGTAGTTGTACAGATAGCTACACCTTACAGTACCGGTACTGGATTTTTTCTATCAGAATATAAGCTTATCGTAACCAATGAGCATGTCGTACGAGGTAATAGGGAGGTGGTTATTGCGAGCCCAGCTTTTAAGAAGCAGATTGTAAAAGTATTATACGTAGATCCCACCTATGATCTCGCCTTTCTTTCTCTCCCTAAGGATCATAGAATGGATTCTGTGAGTATAAATCCTGATATTTCGGTAGCTCAGGGAGAAAAAGTTATAGCCGTAGGTCATCCGTTTGGTCTTAAATATACTGCAACACAAGGTATCGTTTCTAGTCTTTTACATGAACAAAATGATATCAATTACATACAGCACGATGCAGCGTTAAACCCTGGCAATAGCGGTGGACCACTGATCCATAAAACAGGAAGTATTATGGGTGTCAATACCTTTATCATCCAGAATGGAAATAACATAGGATTCTCACTACCTGTAAAGTACCTTAAAAAGACCTTAGATGAATATGTCAATGGCAATAAGGAGTTAGGTGTAAGATGTAATGCTTGCAAAAATATAGCATTCGAAGAAGAAAATACAATATCCTTCTGTCCTCACTGTGGAGCGGATATGATTATGATATCTGATATAGAAATATATGAGGCCACGGGAATCAACAAGACAATAGAATCTATGTTACTAGCATTAGGTTTTGACACAGACCTTTCTAGAAGAGGACCTAATAACTGGGAAATTGTGGAAGGGAGTGCAATTATCAATATCTCTTACTACCATAAGACAGGACTAATAATAGGAGATGCTTACTTGTGTAGTTTACCCAAGGAAAATATCAAGGAATTATACGAATTTCTCCTTCGTACCAATTATAATCTCGAAAGTGTGACATTTAGTGTACGAAATCAGGATATAATTTTGTCTTTATTAATTTTTGATCAATATCTTAATGTAGAAATAGGTACTAAACTTATGAAGCACTTATTTGAAAGAGCAGATCACTTTGACGACATATTGATCGATGAGTATGGTGCAATAAAAAAAGTTGATTATAAAATTATAGAAGATCACGAAATTTAGTCGTTTATTGAGTAGAATTCTTAACTTTATCCTTCCTTATTTGATGCGGATAGAGATAGAATGAGTCTTATTCTATTACAAAGTATTTGAAACTAAGAAATTATGAAACTACGAGTGCGAAATATTGTGGGTGTGATTGGGTTTATCTTTGCTATGACAAGTATGCAAGCACAGGATATACACTTTTCGCAATTTTACATGTCTCCCTTAAATCTTAATCCAGCCCTGACCGGTGTTATGAATTGTAACACAAGGATGGTGGCGAATTATAGAAATCAGTGGGCGGCGGTATTACAAGCTAATGCATACAATACATATTCTGTATCTTATGATCAGAAAATTGCTGTTGGAAGAAGCGATTACTTCGGCATAGGAGGATCTTTCTGGGGTGATGTAGCAGGTGAGTTAGATTTTGGGACAACGCAAGGACGATTGTCTTTATCTTACGCCAAAAGAATGGGCGGATATAGGAAATCGGCGCATTACCTAGTTATCGGTGCCGATGCTGCTTTAAGCCAAAGAAGAGTAAGATTTGGTGATGATAGATGGCCTAGTCAGCACGACGGAACTGGAGGATTCGATCCATCTATTCCAAACAATGAGCCAGTAGGATTCGATAATGACTTTATATATGGAGATATCGCGGCTGGTTTATTATGGTTTAGTGTATTAGATGAGAACAACAACTGGTATATCGGTCTAGCTAACCATCATCTTAACAGACCTGACGTATCATTCCTAAGTTCTCTAGAAGCTTTTGAGCCTGCGAGTCTTTACAGCAGATTTACGATTCATGGTGGTGGACAGTTCGAGATAAAACCCAAGATGAGTTTACTGCCTGGTCTTATATTGATGTTCCAGGGACCTCATAGAGAATTGAACTTTGGAACGAGTGTGCGTTTTGCTCTGACGGAGTCTAGATTGTCTAACCAATACTGGCAAGTAGGATTTTGGTATAGATCTGGGACGAAAGACGAAGGAGGTCTGCACTCAGATGCGGTTATCTTCTCTACAAGATTTGATTATGACAACTATGGTATAGGATTCAGTTACGATTATAATGTATCTAAACTGAGAAACGCAGGGAATGCTAACGGTGCTTTTGAGTTTTCTCTTAATTACCTGATATGCGGACCAGAAAAAAGAGCAGTATACTGTCCTAGATTCTAGCGATCTAGTTCTAACATAGTAAGTACTATAAAATAATAACGATCTAAGTCCTTGCTGAAAGAAATTTTAGTCAAGGACTTTTTTTTACACACCTGAAAAGAAAATAGATATGTTCGGAAAGAAAAATCCAAGTGCATCAGAAGACTCTAGTAGCTATACAACACCTGCTTCTACTTCTATCAATAGCTTAGTAATCGGTACTAATATAGAAGGAACAATACATGCCACATCAGATATAAGAATAGATGGAAATATAAATGGGACACTTCATTGTTCAGGAAGAGTGATTATAGGTGAAGACGGTAAAGTTGAGGGAGATATCCAATGTGAAAATGCTGTAATAGAAGGTACCTTTACTGGCACACTAACGGTAGCAAGTACGCTTAATGTCAAAGAAACTGCTGTTATCAGAGGAGATGTAAACACGCAGAAACTGCACGTGCAAAACGGGGCCGTGTTCAATGTAAATTGTAATACTGGAGGAAGCAAAATAAAATCTATATCTGAAGATATACCTGCTGCGGATATGGCTAGTGGTATATAGTATTTTTAACAATCTTGAACTCCAACAATAAAAATAGAAAAAGCAACTCCGTAAATTATATGCAATACATGGGTATGGCGTTCCAGCTTTTCCTTATGTTGGGTATACTCATATACATTGGAATCAAAATGGATGTCTATTTTGGTTTTAGTAAGTCTTACAGTACTGCATTTTTGCCCTTACTGGGTCTACTAGCCTATTTTTATAAGATTATCAAAGAGCTAAAGTAAGGATGTGAAAATAAAACAATTTATCATTAGCCTTATTATTGCTATTATTAGCTCACTAGGAATTTTCTATTTTCTAGACTTATTCTTTCCTATCGGTATATATTCGGATTTTATGATAATATCTTTATCATTTTTCGTCTTGTATAATATCCTCGTATACATGCTGGGGAGTATCACTTCTAAGAATAAGAGTAAATTATTTATGCATCTAGTGATATACAATGTATTTTTTAAGATGGTCCTCTCCTTTCTTATAGTATATCTATATGTCCTGAAGTCGGAGCCTACTGATAAGTTTTTTATAATACCCTTCATCCTTGTATACCTTATATTTACAATTTTCGAGACGTATTTTCTGGACAAACAGGCTAAGTATACGAGTTATACCAATTCTAGTTTAGAATGACGGTAATTATTTATTTTGTTCTTCATGTTCCTTCGTTAAAAAGCCTCGCCGAACCTATGGGTTCGCCTACGTTTTTTGCCTTGATCCATTTTGAACAATTCTAAATCCTTTTCCGTCATCTAAAAATAGAAATGGTATTAGACCTCTGTTTGTATTGCAATAAAGACTATATCAGAACTGGATAAATTAGTCGGTAGGTACAATTTCTAAAAGTGCACTATTCTGCATATCGGATCTCAGTAAGATCGTACGCTTTTTCTTGCCTTTATATCTATAAGATACTGCGATGGTATTAGGAGGTCTTACACCTGTATTTACTGCGTGGACTAACAAGAAATTCTTTCCCTCTTCGTTAAGTCCAATTTTCAGCTTAGTAGGCTTCTTTTCTAGGGAATGATTTTCTAATATCCATTCTCCATTGAAATTAAGTGAGATAACATCACCATCTTGTAATAGGTGATCATAGAGCTCTACCGAAAGCGTTCCTCTATCTGCAAAAATCTGTTCTTTAGAAATCTTAATATTTCTATCATCGTCAGATTCAGGCAAACTGTTAACTATCGCTCCGCTACTGATCTTCATGGTAAGCATATCTGGCTTATCACTTTCTACGATCTTGGTTACAATCGCCTTCTCTTTTACAGCTACTTTTTCTACGGGATTATCTTTCTCATCAGGTATCGCCTTAGGTGCTTCTAATAATTCAGTTTCTATTCCATCAGGTGTATTGACACGCTGAATCTTAGCTATTCTTTCTGGATATATCACTTGAAAATAATGAGGCATTTCTACAAATTGTAAAAATGGCAACTGATTGGTTTTTATTATTTCATTCATTTCGAAAATAACACCTACTCCACAATAGTTAACTTTCTGTAGGATCTTGTAGTTATGGTAATAATATTGTAAGCCATACAAATCAAATGCCTCTGGAAGCCCTATCCCATTCTGAAAATCTCGAGAAGCCTGAAGAACGATATTGGCTTTCTTAATGATATTCTTTTTAGACTTCCGATACGACTCTACTCTATCTAAGTCGGAGGAATAGTTTTCTAGTTCAGAAAGGTAGTATTCTAGATCTGATGTCAATGATGGATTTATTCCTCCTTCTCTACTTCTTATATTAGATACTAGGTTCGTAATCGCTAAATGTACGTCCTGCAACTTCTTATACAAATCACTATGTGTCGAGTTTGCTGGAGGTACAACATTTGCTTGCAAGACTACATCAATAACATTTCTTTCTCGATAAAAATCATCATATAGCCTTACACATTCTTCCAGCATCTCATATACCTTTCCTAGTTTTTCTGGCTGTGTCATATCATTAGCAGCTATAAAATCTGCTATGGTAAACCTGTAAGCATCTGCTTTCTGACTCAGGTCGTATATTTTATTCATAGACTGAGCTACCTCAGGAAATTTACTAGAAATATTTAATTTTTTGTAGATAGCGTTAGGTGGAATGTCTCTATAGAACTCGTTTTTAGGATCTTCGAAGATATTAAAAGGGATATCGCTATTTCCATAGTTGTTTAACTTGTATCCTTCTAGATCTACGTACTTATTGATATCTTGGTTACATAATTCTAATAGCCTATGGATAATGAAGAGACCATGGATATTCTCATTGGTAAATAATACCACATTGTTAAGGTCCTCTAGTTCTTTGTCAGTTTGTGCATTAGAAAACGTAGCTGCACTAAGACATATAATAATTATATACAGTATATTCTTCACAATCATAATAACGGATAATAGCTATAATATAGTTCGCCAAATTGACAACTTTCTATCGACCTACATGTACGAGCAATACTGATATATCTGAAGGGGAGACACCAGAAATACGGCTTGCCTGACCTATGGTACGGGGTTTCATCATAGAGAGTTTTTCCCTAGCCTCAGCTGATAAGGACTCTAGAACGTTGTAATTAAAATCTCCATGTAGGTGTACATCTTCTAATCTGCCCATCTTTTCAGCCATTTCTTTTTCTTTTTCTATGTAACCGGAGTATTTAAGTGAAATCCCTGTTGAGTTCACTACCTCATCGTCAAATAGAGCTAATGCTTTTTTTGTGTCTGGGTTAAGTGCAGCTATTTCCTGTATAGATACATTAGGCCTCATAATGACGGTCTGCATTCTTACTTTCTGAGATAAGGGTGCTGATCCCTTAGATTCCAGAAAAGAATTTAACTCCTCAGGGTGCACACTCGTATCTGAGATATACTTTATTAACTTTTTTTCTGATTCCAGTTTATAGTTTACCCGTTCTAACCTATCTTCCATATCACGCATCCCTATAGCTTCTGCACGAGGCGTGAGTCTTATATCTGCATTATCTTGTCGCAGAAGAATTCTAAATTCTGCTCTAGAGGTAAACATTCTATAGGGTTCGTTAGTCCCTTTATTGACTAGGTCATCTATAAGAACACCTATATAAGCCTCGGATCTTAGAAGCACAAATGGATCTTTTTCCTGATGGCATAGGTGTGCATTGATGCCAGCCATCATGCCCTGACTTGCTGCCTCCTCGTAGCCTGTTGTACCATTAATCTGGCCTGCAAAAAACAAGTTAGGGACCTGTCTAGTTTGCAAAGAAATATCTAACTGTGTTGGCGGAAAGTAATCATATTCTATCGCATAGCCAGGTCTAAACATTTTCATATCTTGAAATCCTGGTACTTTTTTCAGTGACTTGTATTGTACATCTTCTGGTAGACTAGAGGAAAACCCATTGACATAAATCTCGCAAGTACTCCACCCTTCCGGTTCTATAAATAACTGGTGACGATCTCTTCCCGCAAATCGATTAATCTTATCCTCTATAGAAGGGCAATACCTAGGACCTAGGCCACGGATTCTACCATTGAACATGGGTGATCTATCGAAACCCTCTTTGAGCGTTTCGTGTACATCCTTGTTGGTGTATGTTATGTGACAAGGTAATTGTTTCTTGAGATTCGGGGTATCTGTAAAAGAAAACCTACAGGGCTCTTCATCTCCTTTTTGCAACTCCATATCGTCCCAGTTCAGAGACCTTCCATCTATTCTAGGGGGCGTTCCAGTTTTCATCCTTCCCGACTCAAATCCTAGCTCGATAAGCTGTTCAGTTATGCCTGTTGCGGCTCGTTCACCAGCTCTTCCACCGCCAAACTTTTTTTCTCCTATATGTATTATACCATTGAGAAAAGTACCATTAGTAAGGACAACTGTCTTACTTTCTATTTCTAGTCCTATACCTGTTTTAATTCCAGCACATCTTCCATCTTTTACAAGAATACCCGTAATCATTTCCTGCCAGAAATCTACATTCTCATTAGCTTCTAGCGTCTCTCTCCATTTTGCAGCAAACATCATCCTGTCGCTCTGTGCTCTAGGGCTCCACATTGCAGGCCCTTTGGACTTATTCAGCATTCTAAACTGTACTCTGGTGTGATCTGTTATGATCCCACTCTGACCACCGAGTGCATCTATCTCTCTAACGATCTGGCCTTTTGCAACTCCACCCATAGCTGGATTACATGACATCTGCGCTATGGTATTCATGTTCATTGTTGCAAGCAGCACCTTAGACCCCATATTAGCGGCGGCGGCGGCGGCTTCACATCCGGCATGGCCGGCTCCTACTACTATTACATCATACTTTGGAAACATTCTGCAAAATTAACTAAATCCTAATAGGTAGTTGCATAGTTATACATTATAAACTCTTAGTAATTCTTTGAACAATCTTAAACTCGCTTAGAAAAACTTTAGCTAATACTCTTATTACAGTGTAAATAGGAATAGCTAATACCATACCTAATACGCCACCGAGTTTAGCTCCTACAAGGACTATTATAAATATTTCTAGCGGATGAGCTTTTACACTTTTACCAAAAATAGTAGGCTGAACGATAAAATTATCAAACATCTGCATTGCTAGAAAGACTGCAAGAAGCTTAAGTATCATGGGCACCATATCGTCATAAAATGGTAGTCCAAGATTAGAGGAAATCGTAATAATAACTCCAAAGGAAGCCCCTAATATGGGTCCCAGATAAGGTATAACATTCATTAGGGCTGCAAAAAATCCTATGAGTAGAGCATTCTTAATTCCTAGTAATGACAAAATAAGGGATACAAATATTGTTATAATGGTAATTTGAAACACCATACCTATAAAATATCTGATCAACAATTTACTACTCTCGTCTATGGCATGATTAGTTCTATATTCATAATCATCTGGCACTACTGCTGATAACATCCTTATAAAAAGTCCTTGTTCCTTCAGAAAGAAAAATGAAATAAACAAAATAGACATCATTGCAATTGCGAAATTGCCAAAAAAGCCTACGATAGATCCAAATATTTTAGGAATCTTAGAAGGGTTTAGAAAACTGTAAATATTCTTTTTTACCCTGTCAAAAAAATGATCATCTTCTTTAATGTCTGACGGATTCTCATCTACTTCCTCCATTTTTCGATCATCCTTAATATGTATGACCAGTGCTATATTCTGTAAGGCACTACTATCATTAGCACCTCTCAGCAGTGTATCTAGCTCTATTCTTTCTATATAGTCATGGATAGGTTCCTCGGGTTCTAGATCTATTACTTTTTCCTGTAGAGCTAAGGTATCATTAGGAAGAAGCCCTCTATCTATCAGCCAGGTATTCCAGTCATTGATGGGTTCTTCTAGACTATTGATAAGCCTATTGTAATCTATTCCAGCTAAATTTCTCGTTTGATTGACTAACGGAGGGATAAAAATCCAAATCAAAGCAAGAAAGAAAATAACAAAAGTAAATAGCGTTATAAGTGCTGCAGGTGTTTTTCCTATGTATTTTTTAAAAAAACTCATAAGCGGAGCGCCGATCATAGAGACTACCCATGCAAGAATAATATACATGACAATATCACTGAAATACGAGAGTATCCCTAATACAAGTATCAGTGTCAAAAAGCCAATTATATACGAAGTCTTAAATTTCAATATGTAAATAGTTTATTCTCAATAAATTATAAAAACATATCTTGCAACATATGTACCCATAAAAATACTAACTTTTATTTTACAATAATTTAGACAAATATATAACCAAATATGTGTCATTCCTCTGAAATTACTGTCTAAAGAATAGAAAGCTAATCAAACGCTAAGGCTTACACAATGTTTAACTAGTAACTAAAATCATTAAATATGAGACTAATAGCAACATTTTTATTCGTGTTTACACTTCATTTTGCTCAGGCAAATAGTCCTGTAAATGAAATTGATAAAGTAGATCCTGCAGAAATAATTAAAGTGGAAAACGCTGACGTTCTATGGATTTACTCATTTGTAGAGGGTCAGCTTGTATTAAAAAATACTGCGGATGATGTGCTGAGTTCTTCTATCGTCCAAAGCGGTAAAATTCCTGTAGATATCAGTTCGCTTACAAGTGGGAGTTACACGCTTCATCTTATCAACCACAAGCAAAAAATAAACAGGGTTATATATTTTACCAAGCAATAGCATTCATAAAGCTATTATAAATCAAAAGACAAATTTGTTTCTTAGCCTCTTTCAGCCTTCTACTGAAGTATAGTACTAGTTTTTTAGATAAAAAACAGTTAATTTTATAACTAAAACTATCTAACACGCTATACATGAAAAAAGGAATTCACCGATATATTAATCCTTTAACAGATTTTGGTTTCAAAAAACTATTTGGAACAGAGCCTAACAAAACGTTGTTAATAGATTTCCTTAACCAAATACTTCCTGACAGAAAAATTCAAGATTTAAGTTACTCATCAGGTGAACAATTAGGAAATTCTACAATTGACAGAAAAGCGGTTTTTGACTTGTATTGTATAGGGGACAATGGGGAAAGATTTATTGTGGAAATGCAGAAAGCTAAACAAAACTATTTTAAAGACAGAAGTTTATTTTATGCTTCTTTTCCTATACAAGAACAAGGGATAAAGAACAAATGGGATTTTAAGCTGGACCCTGTATATTCTGTTGGTATTTTAGATTTTATCTTTGATGAATATAAGCATGAAGATGAGTTTCTTCATATCGTAGACTTAAAAAACCAGAGATGTGAAGTCTTCTATGATAAACTAAAATTTGTATACATAGAACTTCCTAAGTTCAAGAAGAAGGAAGAGGATCTTGTAACACAATTTGACAAATGGATGTTTGTTTTTACACATCTTTCTCAGCTTCAAGATCGACCTCAGAAATTACAAGATAGAATTTTCACTAAATTATTCGAAGCTGCAGAGATTGCAAAGTTTACACCAGAAGAAAGAACCGAATATGAAGAAAGTTTAAAATACTATCGAGATATAAAAAATGTAATAGACACATCTAGAGACGAAGGCAAAGAAGAAGGTAGAGAGGAAGGTAGAGAGGAAAGAAATATAGAGATCGCTCGTAAGCTAAAAAAGAGTGCTGTACCTTTTGAAATCATTAAAGACTCAACGGGTTTATCCGAATCAGAAATAGAAAAACTATAATTTATATAAGAGTGAATATCTATCTCACACCATCCTTAATAACTACTAGTGAGAAGATCTACTTTAGAAAATTGATATTTCTCTTTAATCCAGAAAACTTTGTTCTTTTAACGGCACTTCCTTGGAATACCTTATCAAAAATTTCTTCTGTTATTTCCTCCCAGTCATCTTTTTTCATACCTAGCAATTCTGACTGCGGAAGAAACTTCTCCTCTGTATGGGGACTGGAAAACTTGTTCCATGGACAAACATCTTGACATATATCACAACCGAACATCCAGTTATCCATCTTGCCTGAAAAGTAATCCGGAATAGCATTCTTCAGTTCTATAGTAAGATAGGAAATACACTTACTCGCATCTAAGATATAACCCTCTTCTTTTATAGCATCCGTCGGGCAGGCATCTATACATCTCGTGCACGTTCCACAGTGGTCCTTAAGCCGATGATCATAATCTAACTCTAAGTCTAATACAATCTCTGCTAGAAAAAAAAACGATCCTTTATCTTTGTTGATTAGGAGCGTATTTTTCCCTTTCCATCCTAATCCAGCTCGCTCCGCCCACTCTCGCTCCAGCACTGGGGCAGAGTCAACAAAGATACGGGCCGTTACCTGTCCAAAATTTTCAATTATATAAAAAAGAAATTCTTTTAGTTTCTTTTTTATGACCTTGTGATAATCCTTTCCATACGCATAACTTGCTATCTTAGGAGCCAACTCATCCTCCTGTTCCTGATCGGTAAAATAATTATAGGCAAGACTAATTACGGATCTAGCGCCAGGAACCAACTTTGTGGGATCTACTCGCTTATCAAAATGATTTTCCATATAAGACATCTCGCCGTGATAAGACTTAGAAAGCCATTTTTCTAGATGCCTAGCCTCTTCTTCCATAAATTCAGCCTTGGCAATACCAACAGAATAGAAGCCTAATTCGGTGGCCTTCTCTTTTATCTTTATAGTAATAATGTCTTTGTTCACCAGGTCTGCAATCTAAATATAATATCAAAGCTATGCTGTAAGTATAAACAATAATATCAAGTTCTGTTATTATATAAAACGAATTACACCATTTACGCTTAACGATCAGAACATTTATCTTCCCTAAAATATCATGAAATCAAGATTGATAATCACCTTATTTAGACTCCGTATAAATAAATGCTATAGGATGCCTTTTACAATAGAATGACAATAGAAAAAGCTGGAGATTCTATTTTTGCAGTGAATGTTATCTAATTATAAAATACTAACTGTAACGCATCAACAACTCAACGTTGAAGATCTTAGTAGTTTCATGGTCAGCAACCACGATGGTGCAACTGATACAGAAGCATTGGATCAAATAAAAGCGACGCTTGCTATAGATGAATTACTTTACTTGAGTACATGTAATAGGATAACTTTTATACTTTACACTAAGGAAGGGCTAGATAATGAGTATTTGGGTAAGTTTTTCACAAAGGTAAATCCTAAGATACCACAAGAAGTAAGAGCTACACTTCCTCGTTATGTAAAAGTATATGAAGGTCATCAAGCCATAAAGCATCTCTATGAAGTTGCTTCCTCTATGGACTCCCTTGTTATAGGGGAAAGAGAAATATTTTCTCAGTTTAGAAAAGCATATAACAAAGCACTAGAAAATGGATTTGTAAAAGATAACCTTAGGTTGCTTGAGCGGTTTACAACAACCACAGCTAAGTCTGTATACGCCAACACTGCTATAGGAGAAAAGCCTGTATCTATAGTATCCCTAGCCATGCAGCGTTTCTTGAAAAATCCAAAAAGTAAGGAATCTAGAATTCTGATCATAGGAGCAGGTGAGACTAACTCACTAGCAGGCAAGTTTCTGAAAAAATATAATTTTTCTAATGTCACTATATTTAATAGGTCACTCAATAACGCTGTAGAGCTCAGTGAGCTATTGAATGCTGATTCACTTCATATAAGTGAATTAGAAAATTACAAAGCCGGTTTCGACGTAATCTTTATTTGTACCTCTGCTAACAAGACACTCATAGATCCCTCTTTATATCAGCAGCTCTTGCAAAGAGAAGATGATCAGAAAGTAGTCATAGATCTTGCTGTTCCCCGCAATGTGGACAAGGCAGTACCTGAGCTATTCAATGTTGATTATGTAGATATAGAACAGTTAAGAGAGCTCGCGGAAGAAAACATGAACTTCAGAAAGGGTGAGCTTGTAAAAGCTAGAGCTATCGTAGAAAAAAATGTTCTGGAATTCGAATCACACTATCAGAATAGACAGATAGAAAAAATGTTAAGCCATATTCCTAAGGAGATCCATCAATATAAAGATAAGGCGATCAATGAGGTATACAAAAAGCAAATGGAGGCTTTGGATGAACCTACCCAAGAGCTGATCATGAACATGATGGACTATATGGCGAAGAAAAGCATCTCTGTTCCGATGAGAATGGCTAAGTCACAGGTTGTCTAATCCGTTCCACTATTATAACTCCTAGCGAGACGACTCATTATCGCACAGCATCGAAATTAGAGTCTAGTCTTATACCAATTCTGGTTTACATACTTATTATATATACTCACTTATGGGCATAAAGAAAAGACTTTAAATCATTACCTGAAATCTTTTTTTTTGTAATATGAGTGAACGGTGCTGCAGGCAGCAGGGTGACCAATGTCACACTTGAAGTGAAGGAACCACTACCTCAGAAGCGGGAGGACTGATTATCGCACAACATCAAAATTTAGAACAAAGTACCTTCACAAATATTAATTGTAGAAGAAAAATAAAAATCACCCAACCTTTTAGGATGATCCATCGGTCTAGTATAGTATTAGCCAGAAAAAATAAAAAAATTATGAAAAATATACTTGGTATCGGAATACTCCTCCTTATGACCCTTAGTTTCCAAAGTTGTTTCGAAGACGAATGTGAAAGTGTACATACTTATACTCGATACGATCCTGTGTATGTTACTTTAGAGGATATTAGAACAAATAATATCTCTCTTTTACAAGGACAAGCGTTAGAAAATCCGGGTAAATTATATCTATACAAAAACTATATCCTAATAAATGAACAAGGAAAAGGTATTCACTTCTATGATAATGCTGATGTGCAATCCCCGCGTCATGTAGGATTTATTTCTATACATGGCAATTTTGACATGGCTATAAAGGATGATATCTTATATGCAGATAATATTATCGATCTTCTTGCTATAGATATTTCTACTGTAGAACAACCAGTTCTAGTAGATAGACAGTTAGATGCATTTTTTTCATATGAAAATTCTAATGGTTATGTATCACATTACCTGAACAGTAAAGTTGTATCACAAGAAGATTGTCGTACAAATAATGGTGGTATTTTCTGGGATGAAGACGTGGTCTTTTTAGAGAATGCAGATTCTAATGTATTCTCACCTACTACAGGTGTAAATGGTAATACGGGCGTGGGTGGATCTACTGCAAGATTCACAATATACCAAGACTTCTTATACACTGTAGACAATTCTAGTATAACATCATGGGACATTTCTACAAGTCAGAATCCTATCAGTATTAATAACCAACAACTAAACTGGGGGATAGAAACTATATATCCTTACAAGGACAATCTGTTTATAGGTTCAGAAACTGGCATGTATATTTTCGACAATACAAACCCTAGCCATCCAGTTTTGCTCTCGGTATTTGAGCACGCAAGAGCTTGCGATCCAGTTGTAGTAGAAAATGATATTGCGTATGTAACACTTAGAGACGGAAGCACTTGCCAGGGATTTGTTAACCAGCTAGATGTAATAGATATAAGTTCGCTTACTAATCCTAAGCTGATAGAATCTTTTGACATGACAAATCCTCATGGTCTGAGTATCAAAAACGACGTCCTGTATATATGTGAAGGAGAAGCTGGACTAAAAGTATTCGACGCACAAGATGCTTCTAAGGTTGGGGAACGATTACTTAGTCACGAAAAAGATATACATGCTTACGATGCTATTGCGCTGACAGATGAGCTCGTTATGCTTATCGGTAAAGACGGGTTCTACCAATACCGAGTAGACGGAGATAAAAATCTAGAATTACTAAGTCATATCTACGTAGAAAGATAAATCATGAAGTATATTCTAACAATAATACTATGCATAACTGTAGGCATTACAAGTGTAGTCCTATCGCAATCATCAGAGGATAATCAAGAAACCATCCCTCTAGATGAGATTCATCTTAAAGATGGGAATGTGTTCAAGGGAAAGATTACTGAATATGTTCCAAATCAGTATGTAGAGATTGCTACAACTATGGACGTGACGCTGAAATTTACAATGGAAAAAATAAAAAAGCTGAAGCAAGGCCAAATCAATATAGAGATGATCGTAGAAAAAGCTTACAATTTTAAGGACTCTAAAGTCTATTATTTCGTTGGACTAAACTACCTTAAAAATAGAGACATAAGAGGATACTCGTTTAACATAGGCGGCATCAAACAGTTTTCTCGTCTTATGGGCATAGGTGTAGAAGCTTCTATAGACGAATATGAAAGAGGTCGTGCTGAATGGTTCTTGCCGATCTCTGCGCTCTACAGAGCCTATCTGAAAGAAAGTAATTTATCTCCGTATATTCAGATGAATGCTGGATATGGATTTGTCAATAAGGATGAAGATGATGGAACCTTCAGAGCAGATGGAGGGCTAATGCTCAATCCTAAATTTGGACTCCGTATGAATGCTGGCGATGGCGCAATTATTACTGGCCATGTTGGAATTAAGTATCAAAAAGCTTACTTTGAAAGAGGAAATCCAGAAAATCTATTTCAGGAATCGCTAACATACAAGCGCGTTCAGTTCGGTATAGAAGTTCTTTTTTAATACTCTGTCAATTTAAAAATCGAGAAAACTAGTTTGGAAGATCAGTTAGATATCATTATTAGAGGTTGTGTGAAAAACGATCGTAAATATCAGGAAAAACTTTATAAAATGTTTTTTCCCACCATGATGTCTATGTGTCACCGCTATACACGAGATGATGATGAAGCTATGAGTATTGTAAATGATGGTTTCCTCCGAGTGTTCAAAAAAATAGATTCTTACGGGCACAAAGGAAGTTTTGAAGGATGGGTAAGAAAATTTATTTACCATAGTATATCAGATTATTTTAGAAAAAAATCCAAGCAACTGAAGTTTATGGTTTTTGAGGATTATGATGCTTCTTATAACCAAGAGGTATTAGAGAGCTTATACGAAGCTGATATTATTAAACTCATAGATGCAGTGCCTAAGGCCAGCGCGGATGTATTTATTCTTTTTGCAATACAAGGATATGCCCACAAAGAAATAGCTGAGCTTAAAGGTATCAGTGTTGGAACCTCTAAGTGGCATGTCTCTGAAGCAAGAAAAAAACTTCAAGACTTATTAAAGAAAAAAAATAACAAGCGTTATGTCATCTGATAAGAATTCATACAGTGAAGAGTTTATGCAAAAGTCCTGGGACCAGATGCATACTATACTTGATAAAGAAAAACCCCAAAAGAAAAACAGGAGACCTCTTTTTATGCTTCTATTCCTTTTTCTATTTATCGGATTCCTAGGAGTCGGAGGATATCTTATGCTTCACAATGAAAAAGTATCAGTTCTGAATACACCAACTAATAACTACGCTAAAATTGAAAACGTCGAAAAGAATAGTTCAATAACATCTAACGAAAACAGCACGCAAAAACAAGTAATTCTAAATGAACCTAACCAAATAATAAAGAAAGAAATAGTACTAGAGAATACTGAACCAAATCTTGCAATAACTTCAACAATACCAACAACGCGTCAATCAATAGATGCGGAAAAGCAAGTAAAAATTAATACTAAATTATTTAAAACAACAAAAAATAACACCTTAACTCTACAAACTAAAAAGTATATCTCTATCGAAAAAAATATTGACATAGATAACACTTCCGAAAACCAAGTAGATAAGACTCTTTTACAAGAATACAATTACAATAATAATCCTACAGAAAAATCTAGAGAAGTCCAATTACTAGACCATGCCCCTTTAGCAATTCTAAACCTTGATCTCGATGTGCAGGAAAGAATTATAAATAAAAGTCCTAGCCTAGGCAAAATAATACCGACCCAATCAATTGGTGATCAGACCGCATCTCACTTCAGTTTAGGTCTAAGTGCGATGTCCAATCTCACTGGTGGCGTTAATGGTGCCAATATTGATTTAGGATATAGCTATTCTATCAGCTCAAAATTTGCTATAGAGACCCGTGTAGGTTCTAGTTATTTTAGATTTTCTGATAATGCCTATCGCCAAGATCCTAGCATAAGTCTAGAAGACATAAATCTTTTAGAATCAGATATCAGCAATGAACCTGTAGAATTTTCAGAAAATCTAAAAAGCTTTGCTGTCGATTCTTTATTGGATGTTTATAATGGTATTCCTTCACGAATAGACTTCCACCTTATGGCTGGATTAAATTATAAACTTAATACCAATCTAGCCTTAGGTACAGGACTTAAATATAGGAGGTTCGTGAATGGGGCAAGTAATGCGAATGAAGCACTAGATATAGCGTCTCCTGTAAATGGCCCTAACAAACTACAAGATGAAGACCAAATATCAATCGACCCGAGTAACTATAACCATTCTTTTCTGAATCCTTATATTTCCGCTAACTATAAAATCCTAGGAAAATTACATGCTACAATAGAATATGAATACTTCCTAAAAGACTTCGTAAAAATAGAGAGATCATATATTCTTGGAAAGAATAATTCGCTCGTTTCACTGGGACTCAAATACGATTTCTAGTTATAAAAAATTCCACAATACCACATGCTTTGTCTTCAATTCTAAAATTACTTAGTATCACTAGTTTATCTTTGCAACGGGATATAGTCTATAAGTTTTTTCGTAATGCTCCGAATTTTTGTAAATAAAATTAAGCTGAGCTTGCGGGTCTTCGGCAAACTCTTTATCCGATAACTTCTTATTGTCTAGCATCGTTTTTAATGCAGCATTTTGTGAAAGTATTTTTTCTGCAAGATCTTCAAAAACGTAGGCAGAAAAATGTTCTTTCTGCATCATTATACCATCGAAGAAGTTCCAGGCAAAATAACTATCTGGAGCTTCCGGCTCTAATGTTTCTATAATATATCTATCTTTTTCTTGACCTGTATAAACTATATAATCCCCTTTGTAATATTTCCATGTTTGTTGAACTTCTTTAGTCTCTACCTTACTGTGGAGATAATGCCCCTCATAAGGAGCATCTCTAGTTTCCATATCTTCTATGTAAGTCATATCATAAACCTCTGTCCTGTCTTCATCTAGTCGCTCTACTTTTACGCCATTCCATTCTAATCTCTCAGCTATATCTACGTAGGCTTGTGGAAAAATATATGCCGTAGGTTTCTTCTTGGTAAGTACAGAACGAAAGGTATTATAGAAATGAATATTTTTTTCGTAAGGAGCTGACTGATCGTAATACAATCTATCTTTTCCCGTAATCGCACTTGGTTTATACCTTGCTTCATATCCTTTGAACATGAGCTTATCTACTTTCTCCATATCCATTTCCCATGTTATCGGTAGCTCTAAAGCATTACTAACAGAACTTACCGTAGCAGACCTGAGCGCTAGTAATTCTTCAAAATTTGTATCTATATGCTCCAGCATAGAAAGCATGAAAAAATAAGTACTTTCTACTCTATTTTTATACGGCTTAAGCATATGTGTTTCTGGCATAAAGGATAGTGCATTATGCATCGCAGCATAACCAGAAGAATATCTGGGTAGATCTAAAAATCCTGCTATCCCATCATCGGGTGTTTTATTAGCATACACATATGGTGTCATTTCCCATCCATAACCCTCCATCTTTTCGTACAAATCTGGCAGCATCCTATCTGTTAGAAAATGTGAAAGTGGCTTAGCTAATTTATCTTTCTGCGTAGCTATAAGTGTCATGGAATACTGGTAATCTGCACCGTTAGAGGTGTGGTTATCTACAAACACATCTGGGTTCCACTTGTTGTAGAGCTGGTTAAATGATTGCGCATTTTTAGAATCGCATTTTATAAAGTCTCTGTTGAGATCTAGATTCTTTGCGTTACCTCTGAAACCATACGCCTCGGGTCCTTGCTGATTAGCTCTGCTATGTGAGCCTCTATTGATAGCACCTCCTATATTGTAGATAGGAATAATAACAACAACACAATGATCTAGTAGGCTCTTCTTCTCTTCAGTGAAGAGCAAATCTCTAGCAAGTTTCATAGAAGCATCGACGCCACATGGTTCTCCAGGATGTATGGCATTATTTACAAATAGAATAACCTTACCCGATTCCTTTATTGTAACTGGATTAAAGTCAGCATCTTGACTAATAATAATTTCATGTAAAGGAAAACCACTATCCGTCATTCCGTATTCTGATACACTTATATTAGCCTCTTCAGATAGCATATTATAATAGGCTATAGCTTCATGGTAATCTACAGTATAATTATTATTTTTTTCGTAAGCAGTAACAAGATGCTCTGGTACAGTCTGACTCATAAGCGTGAGGATATTAGTTAGAAGAATTAGAATACAAAAACTAGGTTTTATCAAATACATCTTAGTAAGCGTTTATTTTTCTAAAATTACACAATAATAGCAGAAGTAAAAGTATGCCCAAAGCCTCATGAAAACCTCCCAGACTAGTGTCTCCTCGTTAATCTTACAGAATAAGGTATTGCAATAAACAATTTTTGTAAAATTATAACAACGGAAGTACCCATGAAGACATTTGGTTTTTAAGGGTAACTCAATCTATAAACATCTTATTATTAAATCAGAACATTATGAAACACTACCTTACCATTGTAGGCTTAGTCTTAAGTGTGTCATGCCTAGCACAAACAACATATACAGGATCCATCTCTGATGAACTAGATGGAGAACCCTTACTTCTTGGGACACTAGCATTCTATAATAATAGTGAATGTATTGGAGGTACTCAAACAAACCTGGACGGAGAATTTCGTTATACTACTGATGTAAATTTTACATATATAGAGTTACAATACGTAGGCTATCAAACAAAAAAAATTCTTAAAGAAGATTTACACCTGACTTATAATGACCTTTCTATGCGTCAAGGAGAATTATTAGATGAGATTGTTATCCTAGCTTTTACAAATCATATAAAACACTGTACATGGACTTGCGGAGGGATCGTTAACGGAGCAGCAACTACCTGTTTTTCAAGTTCTAAAAAAATTCAGTCCCGAGAAAAAAAATCATCAGACAGCAAGGAAGACAACAACAACTGGTTATATCCAAATCCAACAAGTGGCATTGTACACGTACAGGGAGATATTATAAAAGATTATAAAAACTATAGCCTATTCAATGCATCTGGTCAAGAGCTTATATGTAAGGCCACCTTATCTTACGATCTTAATCTAACAATGTTACCCGACGGTCTTTACACACTCGTTGCCCAAAACGATCAAAATATAAAAGCTATACAGCTTGTAAAAATGGAGTAATGTTTTTTCAGTGGTCCCACAGTCTATTTGTGGTTTAATAGTGTGGGGCCACTTAACTTAAAAATCATTAGCAATTGTAGAACCACTACAAATGGTTTCCATTAGGTATCGACCAAACCGTATACTTTTTCTGAAAACTTACGGAAGATCTTAAATTAGAGAAATGAATTTGGTCGATTATTTTATTAAAGCGTTTTTATCGAGTGCATGCTCGAGATCCCGGTGACTTATAAGTTCGAATCTATGAAGTTCCGGGATTTTTTTTACTCATAACGTAATGCTTCTATAGGGTCTAGCCGACTCGCCTTCATAGCTGGATATAGACCAGAAACGACCCCTACAAATACACATACAAAAATACCTAGGGCAATCCATTGTACAGGTAATACGAAGGTCCCTTTTACAAGAGCTGTTACCCCTAATCCCATTCCTATACCTAATACAATACCTACAATTCCCCCAAGAATACATATCACCACTGCCTCAGTCAGAAATTGTAATAAAATATTTGACTGCGTTGCTCCCATTGCTTTTCTTACACCTATTTCTTTAGTTCTTTCTGTTACAGATACCAGCATAATATTCATAAGTCCAATGGCTGCTCCTACTAGCGTAAGTAATGCTATAACAATGGTAATTACCCTCAGTTCGGTTGTGATATCCTTTAGTTTTGATAGGATTCCATCACTTGTTCTTATTCTGAAATCATTTTGCTCTGAAGCTTTTAGTTTCCTGACATTCCTAAGTGTACCTATAGCGGATGACACTGCATCTTCTATTACAACTGAATTACCTACGGCACCCATTATCGTATAATTTGTATTGGAAGTCCCATATTTCTGTTTGGCTTTAAGCAAGGGGATATAGACCACATTCTCACTTCCTCCCATAGAGTTTCCTTTGGACTCTAGGACGCCGATAACTTTATATTTTTCGCTGGAGACATTAATAATTTGACCTATGGCTTTTTCATTTTCTCCTTGGAAAAGAAGTTTCACCATACCCTCGGCGATGATTGCTTTGTTAGATGCAGACTGAACTTCAGTAGCATTAAAATTTCTTCCTAGAGCTATTTCTGAAGAAGACACATCTAAATACTTATCATCGATTCCTTCTAACTTTATTGTAGGATTCGATTTCTTATCCTTGTATTTTACTGTTGCGCTTCTTGAACAGTTCATACTTATAGATACGTCTGTTGTGCTTTTCCCAAACATATCCTTGAACTGCAATGCTTGCTTGTAAGAAATAACATCTGCTTGCTTTCTCTCTTTTCCATCCCTATTGCTCTGAATATTTTCATAGCCTGGCAAAACACTAAAAGAATTAGCACCTATTCTATTAAAATTGTCGCTAAGGTTAAAGAGTATCGTATCTATAGCCGTGAGGATACCCACAAGACACGCAATACCTACTGAGATAATCAGCAAGGTTAGTATCGACCTCAGCAAATTTGTTCTTATAGAACTTAATGCTACACGTATATTTTCTAAGAAATTCATTTACACATGTAAATTATAAGATTTTATGCACACTGTAGCATAAAGTAGAAGTAATCCGCATTTTTATGGATGAGCGTAAAATAATCTCGGTTCAGAGCACACCAATTGGCTTATTCTGAATGACCGTCATCGATGAGATACTGCTTTATGGGCGTATGTATCTTCTCATACAAGTCTTTATTAGTAGCTATCACATCTCCAGTATTAAGAGAATAATTATCCCCAGCAAAGTTTGTCGTTATTCCTTCTGCCTCTCTTACAAGTAATATGCCTGCTGCCAGATCCCATGCATTGAGACTAGATTCATAATATGCATCTAATCTTCCGGCGGCAACATACGCCAGATCTAGAGCCGCAGAACCTAATCTTCTAATTCCTCTAGCATGTTCTATCCAATGGGTAAAAATTTTGATATACGCCTTAATATCATATTCAGCATTGTACGGGAATCCTGTTACAATTATACATTCGGAAAGATCGACCTTCTTAGAGACTTCTATTTTCCGATCATTCATGTAGCATCCCCCGTTTTTCCAAGCATAGAAACATTCTTTCATAGCAACGTCATAAACAATCCCTATAGCTAATTCATTATCAACTACAAGAGCTATACTTATCGAATAGTGGGGAATCTGTTGCAGATAGTTTGTTGTCCCATCTAGTGGGTCTATAATCCAAGTAAGGCTTTTAGATTCTTGGGCAATTGTATTTTCTTCAGTTATGAATCCTGCATCAGGCAGAAGCAGTGTCAATTCCTGAACTAGCATTTTTTCTGCTGTCTCATCTACGTAACTGACTAAGCTATTTTTTTCTTTTTCCACTATGTCCTTTGCACCAACTTCCAGTACTTGAGATTGTATAAATACTGCTACTCGCTCTGAAATTTCACAAACTTGCAGGGTTAATTTTTTAGGTCCATTTGGGATTTTTTAAGCTTGAACTATATATAGACAACTTACCGATCTAAATAATTATATTTCCGATTTAAAATTATACTTTATCAGAGCAAATTAAATTAGACTACTATTATCAATCTTCTTTTAATTAGATATTAGAGATTTTTTTGGCAAATCAACCTTCTGAAGAGCATCATAAAAATCTTCTTGTAGCCAACCCTGTAATTTCTTAGGTAATAATTCTGGGTCTATTATAAACTTGATAAAGCTAAAATTACTCTACTGAAGAGTTTATATTTCTCAAATTAGAAGCAAAAAGTGAACTCGCCTCTATATCATCAACTTATAATCTTTCATAATCATCAAGTAAATAAAAACTACCCCATCTCGGCAACCACCTCTTTCACCTCTGGTACCATTCTTTTTAGCATACCTTCGATTCCTGACTTAAGTGTCACTGTAGACGATGGGCATCCGCTACATGATCCTTGTAGTACGACCGTTACGATACCTTCATTAAAGTTTTTGAACTCTATGTTGCCACCATCCATTTCTACAGCTGGTTTGACATAAGTATCTATCAGTTCTTTTATTTTCTTGACCAATTCTAATTCATCTCCAGTATACTCATACCCTACGCCTTGCTCCGCTTCTATCTTCGCCATCTGCTCAGCGAATCCATCTTTAATAATTTCTTTTCCCTCTGCTACATAGTCTTTTATGAAAGACTTTAGGTTTAGCATGATGTCATCCCAAGAATAATTAAATTCTTTAGTTATCGTAACAAAGTTATTGCAGACATAAACGCCTTTGACATACGGAAAATCAAAAAGTGTCGTTGCTAATGCAGACCAATCCTTAGCCAACTCAGCTTCTCTGAAGTCAGCAGTTCCCTTATATAGCATCTTATTAGTTACAAACTTAAGCGACTCCGGGTTAGGTGTCTGCTCTGTATAGATCATTATCGGACTCTGTGTTACTGTTTCCATATTTTTTATTTCTTAGACTAGTTTAACGCAAATATACATACTTATGTTCCAAAGTATCAGCCATATAGCTCATAATGTACCTGCTTTCTGTCTATTCCCTTTTTTATAATCAGATTTGCCACCGCATCATCTATCATTTTAGACCATCCGCATATATAATAATGAACCTTATCACCAACAAGAAAATTGTCTGACATATAGATATCATGCACATAGCCCTGATAGCCATTATAAGTTTCTCTAGATAAGGCAATATGGTAATGGAACTTTGGATTATCTCGCGCTAGTTTTTCTAACTCTTCTTTATATAATATGTCGTTCTGAGTTCTTGTACCAAAGATGAGATGGATATTATGGTGCTTAATATTACGATCCATAATATCTAATAGCATGCTTCTGAAGGGGGCAAGACCTGTGCCTGTGCAGACGAACACTAGGTCATGGTCTATAGTATCAGGTAAGCAAAAAGTACCTTCTGGACCTTTGAACTTTACCGTATCCCCTAGCTTAATATCATCATGGAAATAATTACTAGCAGCTCCCTCGCCTAGTCTCACAATACATAGTTCTATTTCTTTGTGGCTAGATATATTAGCTATGGAATAGCTACGCCACCGCTGCAGTCTTTTTTCTCCTATGGGTAAATCGGTAACAATAAACTGACCCGCCCTAAATTCAAATTCCTCATCCACTTCTAAAAAGAAGCGCTTGGTCTGCGGACTTTCTTGAATTATATTGGTCACTTTTCCTTCGTACCATTTTCTGGGCATACTTAAGTTTTAGATTATTGGTATCTCCTAGAACACGAAGGAAAAGTGATTGGTTTCTTTTTATTTGATTAATATTTTCTCCGTTGCGATCCTACCCTCTTGTATAAGATGGACAAGGTATATGCTTCCCATGTCAAGATTAAGATCTATTTCTTGATTACCGAAGGCTTTATTGGTATATATTTTCTGACCATTAAGACCATATATCTGCACCTCATAATCGCTAGCATTCTCTTGCTCTATAATTATAGAACCATTTACAGAACTTGTGGCAAACCCCAGATCTGAAGCTATTTCCTTTGTGGCAGATGATAATTCTTGGACTTGTTCTCTATTCATATTGATTACTCTATAGGTATCCGTAGCATCTTTGTTCCATATAACTGATACGATATGATAATCAGAGACATCTTCATCTTCAGCTATCGTAATCGGAAATGTCAGATCTATATTATCCTTAAATCCCGCAGATACATCACCTGTAATAATGTTCTTACCCCATGTATCATCTAGGAGTGATTGTCTAAGAACATATCTATGATTAGCATTAGGTCCTTGTGATTGCTGAAAGTTTATTACGTTATCTTCTACAAGAAAAACACTCAAGAAATATTCTCCTGTTACATCAGAAAGAAACTCTGCATCCACTGCAATTAAAAATTCGGTTCCATTATAGTCCGCTTTGATATCAACCTTTGCAAGTGGTCCAAGATCGTTTAGAAAAGACGCCGTTTCCTTTGCTTCTTCTATCTTAGCAGCAACATTATTAGGGTTAACGTTTATATCGTCATTGTTTACGAAAAAATTAGGCTGACCTGCATTCCCAAAATTAGAAGCAATATCTCTGGCTGGATCATTTATTAAATCTCCAGAATAGTGTAGCGTCCATGCCAGTACATTATCTTCATCAACATCTATTTCGTCGAGCGTTCCCTCGAACATATCCCAGCCATATTGTCCACAGAATGGGCACCACGTAGCCGTCACCTTAGAAAACATTGTCCACTGTTGCGCATCTTGCGCTTGTACCATAGTTGTACATGCTACAAGAAACAGAATTAGAAATTTCTTCATCGTAAATTTATTTTAAAAATTAATATTTGTAAATGTTGATTTTTAAGAACAATAGAGTTCTCACTAGGTTTGCATGTCAAAGATAGTATAGATTCTATAGACTTCCGTCAGATTCTTTATAAAGTGCCGCCGTGACGACTTGTCCGACAATTCGCAGTGTTTCTTTGCTTATTACACTGATATCATCATCGTGTGTATGCCAGTGATCACCAAAATCAAACTTGACATTAGATTTCTTTTTCTGATTTATTATGTCAATCATAGGGAGGCCTGCAATAAGATTTACAAAATAATGATCATCTGTAACCTCGTTAGAGAACTCATTGACAAAATAATTAGCGTAGCCCATCTGATTAGCTAGTCCCCATATTTTTTCTTGTACCTGCGGAGCATATTTTCTAGACACTAAATCTTTCCGGAACGTCGCACCTTCTGCTCCTACCATATCTAGTAAGATACCGTAGTCCGCCGTATAATTTGCAGGGTATAAATTCTTCGCCCAATACTGAGATCCTAAGCACCAGCTTTCTCTTGGACTATCTCTTCCTCTTTCTCCCTGATCCTCAGCGTCGAAGAATATTATATCTACGCCTAGATCTATAGGATTCTCCTTGAGTACTCTAGAAATTTCTAGTAATACAGCTACGCCACTTCCCCCGTCATCAGCACCAGCTATTGGTTTGTCTCTCATCTCTACATCTTTATCTTCCTCTCCTATCCTTCTAGAATCCCAGTGTGCTCCTAAGAATATACGTTGCTTCTTATATGGGTTTATACTTGCTATAATATTATAACCTGGATGTACCTCGCCTGTATGGAACTTAGCATCGAATGACTGAACGTGTACACTCATACCATTATCTTCTAGCGCTGATACAAGGTAATTCTTGCATGCCTTGTGCGCTTCTGTTCCGGGCACTCTATTCCCAAACTCTAGTTGCTTCTGTACATATTCGTATGCATTATCTTTCTGAAATGCAGGAATTTTTACTCTTGGCTTTTGCACCTTTGGCGCTACCTTACTAGCATCAGAATCACCTTTACAAGATACGATCAGGAAACTAATACAGAGGCAATATAATAGATACTTCATTCTTTTTTTTTTACTTTCTTTTACTTATTTAATTGACCATGAACTTCCATCCTTCCCATCTTTTACTACGATGTCTAGTTCATTCAAACTGTCTCTTATTTTGTCCGATGTCCCCCAGTCCTTATTCTCTCTAGCGGAAGCTCTGAGTTCTAAGATAAGAGCCATCATTCCGTCCATAGCAGAATTTTTATTCTCCGCTCCATCTTCTTCTAGCGCGAGGACTTCAGTAAGGAATTTGTCAAAACTAATTTTTAAATTTTCTAACATGGATGCTGATAGATTATCAATGTCTAGCTGTCCCTGATTATAAGAGTTGATCTTAGTAACTAAGTCAAATAATCTGGAGATTGCCTTAGGCGTATTAAAGTCATCATCCATATCTGCAACAAAGGCATCGAGAGATGCTTTTATATCTGCATCTTCAGTATCTGACTTGCCTTCAGAATGTAGACTAGCAAGAATTTTCTTCGCTTCCATAATTCTCTTAAATCCTTTTTCTGCAGCCTGCAACCCATCATCTGTAAGATCTAGTGTAGAACTATAATGAGATTGTAGCATGAAGAATTTTACAACCATAGGCGAATAGCCTTTGGTTACGTGAGGACTATCTCCAGAAAAAAGTTCTCTAGGAGAAATGGTATTTCCATCACTCTTAGACATCTTCTTACCGTTCATCAGTAACATATTAGTATGTAACCAATAGTTAGCTGGACTGCAATCACATGCTCCTACATTTTGTGCAATTTCGTTTTCATGATGCGGGAACTTAAGATCATTTCCTCCTCCATGGATATCGAACTTTTTACCCAGGTATTTCGTACTCATAACCGAACATTCTAGGTGCCAGCCAGGAAACCCAACCGACCAAGGTGATTTCCATCTCATAATATGGTCGTCTGAAGCCTTCATCCATATCGCAAAATCAGAAGGATGTATTTTCTCACTTTGGTTCTTTAGGTCTGCTCTAGATTCTACTAAGAGGTCTTCTATGATTCTACCTGAAAGCTTACCATAAGATTTTTTTTCTTCTGAAAACTTAATCGTATCAAAATATACAGATCCATTGCTCTCGTATGCGTACCCATTATCTATGATTGCCTGGACCATCTCTATCTGTCCTATTATATGTCCGGTCGCTCTAGGCTCTATGCTTGGTTTTAGCGTATTGAATACGTCCATCATTTCATGGAATCCATTCATATACTTTTGCGCAACTTCCATAGGCTCTAGATTATCCTTACGTGCCCCTTTTGACATTCTATCCTCTCCATCATCTAGTAGATGACCTACATCAGTTATGTTTCTCACATATCTAACCTTATATCCTTTAAACAAGAGGTATCTGTATATAATGTCAAAAGAAACGAAGGTTCTACAATTACCGAGGTGCACATCACTATACACAGTAGGTCCGCATACATACATGCCTATAAAGCCTTCATTGATAGGTGTGAAAACTTCTTTTTTTCTACTAAGGCTATTGTAAACTTGAAGATCTGAATTCTGCATATATGATTTAAAATGTATGTACGAGATTATATAATAATACCCAGTCAGCCTCTTATTGTCTCCCTATATTTAGGTTTTCAAAGCATAACTGCTATTAAGAGCCAAAAATAAGGCTATCTCTACACTTATGCTATTATTATTCGGATAAGTTTATGGTGGTGATGATGGGATAGTGATCTGAGATGTCTTCTTTGATAATCTCGTGTGAAATAATCTCAAACTTTGGATCTACAAAGGTGTAGTCTATTCTCAGAAAAGGCACTCCCCCTGCATAAGTAGCTCCTATGCCACTGCCTGCAGTTACAAATGCATCCTGAAGATCTTTCCTCATTATTCTGTACGAATAAGAAAGAGGCGTATCATTCATATCTCCTGATACAACAACGGGATAAGGCGAATTAGCTATGTGTTCTTTGATCATTCTTACTTCTTTGACTCTTATCGCAGAAGCCAATGCGTAATTCTTAAAAACCCCGTTGATGTCAGACCACGTATTATCTTTCCTTAAGTCAGGTTGCTTTATCAACTTCCCTACCTTTTTTGTCACATTGTTAGAAGAGAGATGAAAGTTATAGACTCTAATCGTTTCTTGGGGTAATTTTATATCTGCCCAGTAGCATGTATTATATACGGTGCCAATTTCTATTTCCCCTATTTCCAAAATCGGGTGATTAGAAAAGAATGCTTGAATTTTACCTTTTTCGTAGAACTTATTATACTCTGGAAGGTATTCAGTAAACATCTCTTTAGGTCGCTGATTCACCTCTTGCAAGATATAGATATCTATATCTTTTTCTATGAGTTCTCTTTCTAAGATCTGCTTATTTCGATTCGTTATTTTAGAACTTCTATTGAATATCTTACCACCTATTTGAACATTAAAACTAGCTATGGTCAATTCATTTTTAATATGTTTTTTTTTCTCTACATCTGATAGTTTTTCATACTTAAAATAAGAGTTTACATGTCCAAGTGATAAAACTAATATCAGACCTGATATCAATGAATATCTTATTTTAGCAAAAAACCAAAAAAATAAAAAAAATGCATTTAAAATAAAAAAGATAGGAAATAACAGACCAAATACGGATAACAGTCCAAACGTATTAGGATCCACATAACTCGACAAGTATGCAAAAAGGAGGCATACAGCAGCAATACCGTTTAAAAAAACTAGAAATCTAAGCACTTACTTTTTTTTGCTTGCCGAATATAGAAATTCTTTCTCTTCGCTGGTAAGATTATCATATCCTTCTGACTTTATCTTATCTAGAATACCATCTAATCTATCTTGAAAATCAACAGGCTTATCCTTTACTACATTTTTTCTTGACATCTTCTCATTTCTGTAGACTACCTTGACAGGCGATTTTCTTTTTTGCGGTGCTGATTTAGTTGTGCTTAACCATTCCCCCGAAAAAAGTTTCTGCAGAAAACCTGTGATATCTACACCTTGGTTAAGGTAATAAATGAAAACCATACCAAAAGCTGCTCCTCCTAGATGCGCAATATGGCCACCAGAGTTTGTACCATTCGTACCTATTAGATCAAAAAACAAGATAACAAGTGCTATATACTTAATCTTGATCGTGACGGGGATCAGAAATAATCTAATCCCATAATCAGGTACTTTCGCCGCTGCAGCAAAAACGAAGGCCATAACCGCCGCAGATGCGCCCAGCGCTACTGCATTTCCATCCGTTCCAATAGGAATAAGATGATCAGCAACAACATATAGGGCACCACCGATCAGACCCCCTAATATGTAAATAGGTAATACACGCCTATCTCCTAGGAAATCTCCTATTATTCTACCAAACCAGTATAGTAAAACCATGTTCCAAACTACATGCCATACACCGAGGTGCAAAAAGAAGCTTGTAAATATCGTCCAAGGACGTTTAAGTATAGTAATAGGATCAGAAGAAAGTGCCAACCAAGACACGAGAGGATGATTAGCTAATCCACCTCCCGGATTCATATATCCAGTAAATTCAACGATCAGCCTGACTACAGCAAAAATGGCTACATTCACTATAATAATCTTAGTCAGGGTATTGCCCATTCTAAAACTACTCTTTATATCATCGATTATAGACTGAAACATTTGTTAGTATATATTCTATGTAACGTTATTCTACCCCTAAATTGTTCTACTTTTTCGCCAAAAATAAATTAATCCTATTCCTGCTAATGCTCCACCTAGGTGAGCATAGTGTCCTACATTCCCCTCTCTATCCATCAGAAAGCCTACCACTAGTAATAATAAGACTAAGTATTTAGCTTTTATAGGTATCGGTGGAATCAGAAGTGTTAGCTGTCTGTCAGGAAACAACCATCCATAAGCGCCTACAATACCAAATACTGCTCCTGAAGCACCTAGGTGTCCTGTATTCAGAACTCTTCTCATCTCCATCATACCCCCTTGCACCATACCATAGGTTACCATCCAGTCAAAAAAACTACAAAATAATCCAGCAGTTAGATAAACGATTAGAAATTTCTTAGACCCTAAGGCATCCTCCACCATAGGACCTATAAAAAAAAGTAATAACATATTGAAGAAAAGGTGTCCTATACCCTCACTTGAATGAATAAACATATTAGTTACAAGCTGATAGGGTTTAAAATAATCTGAAGTCGGAAAGAAAACCCTAAGATCTGGTATAGGCACATAGGCCATATCTAAACCTGCAATCACGACCATGATCAGTACATTGACTATAATTAAGTGCTTGACAGTTTCTGTTAATCTTATCATTCTATATATATAAAATCACGAATCGAAAAGTCGTGACAATTCATTCAGCTCGTACGTAACAATAGACTTTTTTCCTTCTGGACTAATATACGGCATCTCACACGCAAATAAACTATCTATAATAGATTGCATCTCCATATGATCTAGAAGTTTGCCTCGTGGTATACTCGCACTTTTAGCCATGGATCGTGCAAAATTTTCTTTTACTCCCAGATCAAAAGCCATGTTTTCCATATAACTTTCTAAAAACCGTTCTAACATTTCCTCTATGGACGTATCGCTCATACCCGCAGGAATACCATGAATAATGATACTCTGTGTCCCGAAGTCTTCTATCTCAAACCCTAATTTCCTCAACGAATCTAATACATCTACTATGAGCTGATATTTTTCTGGCTTATAACTTATGGTGATCGGAAACAATACCTTCTGAGTAACTTGTTTACCTTCCGCCAGATGACTCAAATATTCCTCATATAATACCCGCTCATGTGCAGACTTCTGATCTATAAGAACAAAGCCCGACTTTATGCTATGAACAATATATGTGTTATGTATTTGGATAGGCTTAGATTGTGCTTTCTGTTCAAAGCCATTGTCATCAATGACATCAGAAGCTGAAGATTGTAAAATTATCTGATTTCCTGTGCTAGGTTTAACTTGCCCAATATCATTATACATTTTACTCCATTCAGATATTTCCTGCCTACTTGCCCGATCCCCCTTTAGCACCTCCTTGCTAGAAAAACCTCCAAAACTTTGTGCTTGTTGTTTGCCTATATCAGGCATATTCTCAAAATCTATCATCGGATTAAGGCTGTATTTTCCTAGGGAATGCTTAATCGCAACATTTAGAAAATTGTACACAAGTCTCTCCTCTTGGAATTTTATCTCATGCTTTGTAGGGTGTACATTTATGTCAATTTTTTCTGGCTCTACTGTGAGATTCATAATATAAAAAGGGTACATCTCCTTTGTCAGCAGATCTCCATACGCCATCTTAATCGCATGATTTAGATAATTGCTCTTGATAAATCTTTCATTGACATACAGATACTGCTCCCCCTTAGAACGCTTAGCAGCACTAGCCTTACCGATAAACCCCTGTATATGTAAGGCATCTGTTTCTTCCTCTACAGGTAGCACCATCTCATTGTATTTCTTGCCTAGTATACCCACCACACGTTGTCTAAAGTTAGAAGCAGGCAGATAATATAACTCCGATCCATTGTGATATACCTTAAAAAATACTTCGGGATGGATGATCGCTATTCTTTTGAACTCCTCTAGAATATGCCTCAGTTCCACGGAATCGGTTTTTAGAAATTTCCTTCTTGCGGGTACATTGTAAAACAAATTCTTAACAGATATAGAGGTGCCCTTAGGTGTCTGACAGAGTTCTTGTTTTTCTACCTTGGAACCTCTTATGACAATGTGGGTTCCCGTATCAGAATGCTCTGTCCGCGTTTTCAGATCTACATGAGCAATGGAAGCTATGGAGGCTAATGCTTCTCCACGAAATCCCATCGTCTTTATGCTAAAAAGGTCGGAGGCTTTTCTGATCTTGGAAGTAGCATGTCGCTCAAAGCTCATCCGAGCATCCGTCTCTGACATCCCTTTCCCGTTATCGGAAATAAGAATCATCGTCTTTCCAGAGTCCTTCAAAGCGATCTCTATCTCCGTACTTCCCGCATCTAATGCATTCTCTAGTAGTTCCTTAATCACCGATGCAGGCCGCTGGATGACTTCTCCTGCAGCTATCTGGTTAGCAATCGACTCTGGTAATAACTGAATGATATCACCCATGAGCAGTAAAAGCTTCTATCATTTGACGAAATTTGTCAGAGTTCATAAGATAGTAGCAAGCCAGTAATAGACTAGTAATAATCATTGCTAATCTAAGATTAGATTTTTTTACCTCTGCTTTTCTAAAGCCAGAATCTCCTCTTGATTTTTTTCTAAGACCAGCTCTTATTCTATTTTTAGTATACTCTGTATCTGTCCCTTCCTTAAATTTGTCTAGTCTAGAATTCAGATCATCGGCCTGCTCATCGTAATACCTAGGCTTGTAGTCGAAGCTTTGGTGTTTAGGTACTTTATTGTATGTGAAGAATCCCATTTATCAGTTTTATATTTGTAAAAATAAACATACAAAGAATGGAATCAAAGGAAATATGAGATTGGACTTAATAAAAATAGACTAAAAGGGTTTGCACTACTGTTTTACATAACGTTTGCTTGCAAATCACAGGGACACAAATGGCACCTGCAAAGGTAGGTTTCTTACTTTTTCTCAGATGATAAAATTATACTGCATAGCAAAATTGACATTCCAGAAGTCTGTAAATGATATTTTTTCTTTAGCACAGGAAGACTAGAAGATGATTATCCATGAATTTATTTGACATAAATATGATAAGCTCTCTCATCTATTGACATATAACATAGCCTATAAAACTGCCCGAGGTAAGACATAAACATCATTCTAGCCTCTTTTCTTCCTTATATTCCTGCTATCCGAACAAACTTCCATTTATAATCCCACATATTAAGATCCTTTCCCTTACTTTTACAAATCTAAATAACTAGAATCTCTAGTAACACAACTGATGAGTGAACAAATAAAGCACGAATGTGGTCTGGCTATGATCCGATTGTTAAAGCCACAATCTTATTATCTAGACAAATATGGTACTTCCTTGTACGGGATGAACAAACTCAGGCTGCTCTTACAAAAACAGCGAAATAGAGGACAGGATGGTGCAGGTCTTGCGACCATAAAATTAGACATGCCTCCTGGTCATAGATATATAAGCCGGAAAAGATCTGCATCAGGCGCTTACATAAAAGATCTCTTCGAAGCAGTTTATAGCCACTTTAACGAACTGAGTGATGAGCAGATGAATGATCCTGACTGGTTAAAAATGAATATGCCATACACAGGAGAATTATTACTAGGTCATCTTAGATACGGAACGCATAGTGTGAATACTATAGAGACCTGCCACCCATTCTTAAGACAAAACAACTGGATTACTAGAAATCTAGTTCTTGCTGGGAATTTTAACATGACGAATGTCACGGAGCTTTTCCAAGAGTTAGTGGATGTGGGACAGCACCCTAAAGAAAAATCAGATACGGTAACAGTACTTGAAAAGATCGGTCATTTTCTAGATGCGGAAGTAGAGCGATTATTTCACTGGTTCAAGCCAGAAGGCTATACGAACGAGGAGATTACTATGCTTATCGCTGAACACTTAGATATACAGAGATTACTCCAGAGAGCTTGTAGAAAATTTGATGGTGGATATGTAATGGCTGGAATGATAGGTCATGGAGATGCGTTTGTTCTGAGAGATCCGTCAGGCATAAGACCTGCCTTCTATTACCAAGATGATGAGATCGTTGCGGTCGCATCAGAGAGACCGGCTATACAGACTGCCCTTAACGTAGGATTTACAGAAGTAAAGGAACTCAAAAGAGGACATGCCCTCATCATAAAGAAAAATGGTAAGGTTACTGAAGAACTTGTAAAAGAACAATTGCCTAGAAAAGCCTGTTCGTTCGAAAGAATATATTTTTCGAGAGGTACAGATAGAGATATCTATCTAGAAAGGAAAAAACTAGGAGAATTACTAGCCCCTAAGATTCTCAAAGAAGTAAAGTACGATTTCAGGAAAACAGTATTTTCTTTTATTCCTAATACCGCTGAGGTAGCCTTTTATGGTATGATGGATGGTATACACAAGGAACTTAATAAGATCAAAATAGGCCAGATCCACGCCCTAGGCAAAAATGCTACGCCGAAAGATATACAAGAAATTCTCAGTATTTCTCCTAGAATGGAAAAACTAGCAGTTAAAGATGCTAAGATGAGAACCTTCATAGCAGATGATACAACTAGAGGTGAAATGGTTTCTCACGTTTATGATGTAACCTATGGCATCGTCAAAAACGAAATAGACACCCTAGTAGTAATAGACGACAGTATCGTCAGAGGGACTACGCTGAGAGATAGCATTTTGTTCAACTTATCACGACTCAAGCCAAAGAAAATAATTGTTGTCTCTTCTGCACCACAGATTAGATTTCCAGATTGTTACGGTATAGATATGTCTAAGGTAAAACAGTTTGTCGCATTCAGGGCAATGGTTAAATTACTGGAAAGAGATGGGAAGGAAAATCTACTAAGAGATACCTATGCTAAATGTAAAGCTCAGCTAGAACTGCCTATGGAGGAAATGACAAATCCACTGAAAGACCTCTATGCACTTTACACCCAGGAAGAGGTATCAGATATGATATGTCAAATTGTAAAACCGAAAAATTTCAAACCCGAACTGAAAGTAATCTATCAGACGATAGAAAATCTACACGATGCTTGTCCTCATAATAATGGCGACTGGTATTTTTCTGGAAACTACCCTACTCCTGGAGGAAATAGAGTTGTAAATATTGCATTTGTTAATTTCATGGAAAAAAAGGATTTGAGAGCTTACGCTTAGTATTACTATTCGCTTTAGCATTAATTATTTCTGGGAAATACTGCTTAAAAAAACATAGCCCGTTCCTTATGTGGGATGCGGGATGCCCAGCATGGGCAGCCTAGCAGTTGAAGGAACAAGCTTTTTTGCTACCCTCCTTGTCGCGGTTCATTTCCTGATCGACTATTGTGACGACCAACCTGCTTTTAACACGGACTGTTTTACCAGATTATATCTGTATACTTATGAAATTGTTCCAAAAATCTCACATGGCATAACTAGTACACATACTCATCAGAATAATTAAAATACCGAAATAATTGCTAATTAGGCTTTTATATATTATAAAAATCTTTAATTTTATACTCAAATCAATATTTACATGAGCAGAATTTTTAAAATAGTCTTCTATGCATTCCTTTTGGTATTTCTCTATCTCTGGATAAGCACCGTGTACAAATCATGTGGCGATAAGCCTACAACAGATGAGTCTTCCGAACAAGTGATGATGGATGATGAAGAAAATCAGGTAATCGAAAATTTCCAGGATCTTACAGGGGAAGCCGATGATGATGAGTTCGAAGGAGGTGATAACAATACCGCAAATGTTAGTAATAACACTTCTGGCAGCCTAGATGAGGCACTAGATCAGGACTACTCAGAAGACCTTACTCAAGAAGTAAAATCAGAACCAATAGTCGCTCAACGAAAACCGACTCCTAAACCGAAACCACAAAGTACATATACCGCGCCTAGAAACACCTCCTCTTCTTACAAAGTCGGTGATTATCTTATTGTGGCAGGAAGCTATTCTATAGCCTCTAATGCTGACAAGATGGTTTCTAAGCTGAGGAAAATGGGATATGATAATGCTGAAACGGTACAGTTCGACGAATCACAGTTTAGCTCAGTAGTAGCTTCTAGACACAGCAATTACGATGCAGCTATAAACGCATCCAATAGCCTAAAATCTAGAGGTGTAGATTGCTACGTACATCGTAAAAAATAATTTTATGTGCGGTAGATCTTCTCTTACTAAGACAGAAAAACAACTAGAAGAAAGATTCGGTGCTACTTTCTATTCCGAGGATCTAGAGCTGTACAACCCGCTCCCAAATTATAATGTCGCTCCTTCTCATCATCATCCTGTAATAACGAATATGGAGCAGGACCATTTTCAACCCTTCCGCTGGGGACTGATACCTTTCTGGGCAAAAGATATGAAGGTCGGCTACAAGATGATCAATGCTCGTGTAGAAACTATCTTCGAAAAAAACAGTTTCAAAAAAGCGATAGAAACTCAACGCTGTATCGTTCCCTTTGACGGATTCTACGAATGGAAAAAAGAGAAAGACGGAAGCAAAACGCCCTACAGAATACAAGTAAAAGATATAGATATATTCTCCGTTGCTGGGATATGGGAAAGATGGAAATCTCCTGAAGGGAAAGAGATCTATAGTTTTACGCTGATTACACAAGAGGCCGATGATTTCATGAAATCAATCCACGATAGGATGCCAGCAATTCTTACCCCTGCCTCAGAAAAGTTATGGATACAAAATGACCTTCCTGCTAGAGATCTAGTGCAGCAACTTATCCTTCCACTTACCGATCACGAATTAGTGTCCTATCCTGTTTCTAGCAAGGTCGGAAATGTCAGAAATAATGATGCAAGCTTAATCGAACCAGTAATATTGTCAAGTCCAACACTTAAGGACAAAAAACCTAAGAAGGATATTAATAGACACACCTTGTTTGATTAAATTCATCCTAATGGTTTAATTAAGCTTGAGATCGAAATTTTTAGCAACAAATTTATTAGCAACTGAAAACAAAAGAATGAGACTTAATCTCTATTTCCTTTTATTTATCATATTAGCTTCTTGCAATGCTCGCAAAAGGATCGTTATTACAGATACGCTTTTTACTCAAAAAAAAGGGTTGTTCCAACTAATACAGAACAACCCCTTTTTATATCGAAAACAACTGTTCTAATTCACCTTAAATCTTATTGCGTGAGAAGATGATTCTGCTACAATTCTAGCAAAATATATCCCTGCTGTCCATTCAGAAACATTAACTGATATTATTTCATCAGAAGCATCTAAGTTAATTTTTCTTATGCTTTTACCATTGACATTATATAGTTCTACTGCGCGGAAATATTTTACATTTTCTGACAATTGAATATTTATTACATCACTGGTAGGATTAGGAAACACCTTGATCTGGTTTATCCATGCTTGGTCAAAGGTAGCTGTAGATAACTCAACGATAAACTCGTAAGTTTCTGTACATCCTAGTCCATCTGTTACTGTAACGGTATGAGTACCGTCTGTTAATTCTGTTGCTGTAATTCCTGTATCACCATTATCCCACGCTATGTCAAAAGGACCAACGCCACTCGTAATCATAATTGTCGCTTCTCCTGTAGGTGTCGTTGTAATACTCTGCTCATATGCTACATTATCTTGTAGTTCGATAGAGTGCGTGCTATTACATCCATTAGATGGAGCCGTTTCTAAAACATAGGTTCCTGCCTCAGAAACAAATGGCGATATTTCCGAAGAACCAAATCCATTAGGTCCCGTCCAAGAAATATTTAAATCCGCCGAACTTCCTTCCGCTACGATTTGTCTTGTACCTGCATCACAATTTATATCTCCTAAACTTAGCTGTATATCTGGTTGGGCTGTATCATCTTCTACGAGAACAGTCTGCGTTATCGTACATCCATTAGTAGCTTCCACTGTCAAAATATAAGTACCAGGAATAGATACGGTAGGATTCATTTCGTCAGATGAAAATCCATTAGGTCCTGTCCAGCTCAAGGTAACATTTGCTGTAGTAGAAGAACCCATCATCTGTACCGAACCATTATTACAATCTATTGTGCCACCTACTCCAGTAATTTGCGGCAGGGACTCGTCTACTTGCACTTCCGCTGTAGAAGAACTTGTACAGCCATTAAGAGCTGTTACTGTAAGGGTATAGGTTCCTGGATCAGTAGCTGGAGGATTCTGTAGAATAGAGGTGAAGCCATTGGGACCTACCCATAAGTAGCTTACATCCGCTGTAGTAGAATTCCCCATGAGTTGAGTTTGAGTGGACATACAATCTATTACGCCGCCAACTGCAGAAGCATTAGGAGCTGAAAAATCTCCTGTTACCATAATCGTAGTTGTAGCCGTACAGCCATTATTTGCTGTTATTTCTAAGGTATACATTCCTACTTCTGACACCGTAGGATCCTCATCTGTAGAACTAAATCCATCAGGACCTGTCCATGAGAAACCAACTGCATCTGCTGAAGGCGCAGTCATAATCTGTGTCGTCATAACTCCACAGCTAAGCATACCAGCTGTTGTTGTTGCACTAGGTATTGCTGTATCGTTTATTACTTCTACAGAAGCTGCTGCTAAACATCCATTAGGTGCGGTGACTACAACAGCGTATGTCCCTGTAGCAGAAACTGTAGGATTCTGGACGGAACTCATAAATCCTGCTGGACCGGTCCATGCATAACTTACACCTGTTACACTAGAATTACTCATCAATTCTACAGAGGTCACTGCACAACTTATCGTTCCTCCCTCGGCTGTAATATCTGGCACGTCCGTATTAGCTGTTACCGCTGCAGTTGCAGTACCAGCACAACCATTGGCATCCGTTACCGTAAGGGTATAAGTTCCTACCTCTGATACTAGAGGATCTTGATCATTACTTGTAAATCCTCCAGGACCTGTCCATGAAAAATCCACATTCGCCGTAGCAGAATTTCCTGTTAGCTGAACATCGTTACCCGAACAATCTAGTTCAGCGCCTATTGCTGATGCGTTAGGAGCTGTACCAAAAAACACATCTATATCATCTGCTTCGCAGCAACCATTTTTGGATATTACATCTACTGAATACGTACCTGTACTAAAAACTGAAATCATCTGAGTTGTCTCTCCTGTAGACCATATGAAAGAGCTTCCTGCACCTGCATCTAGTAATACACTAGACTCATCACAAACTGCTAAATCTGGACCCAGGTCTACCTCAAAATCATTTTCTATAAATAGGGTCCATGTTGCTGTACTGATATTTCCATTCCCATCATCAATCGTGTAGGTATATATTTTTTCTTCTTGTAAAGTACCGTTTTGACAATTTCCAAAAATACTACTCTCTGTAACCATAATATCTCCTGAGATATCTCCTGCACATTGGTCTGCTGCGGTAAGTACTGGGGGAGCTGGTGCTACATCGTTACAGAATATAGTTTCGCTAGCAGGTACTGGTGAGAGTACAGGCGCTTCGTTATCTACTACCGTAATTATAGTCTCACAAGTAGACACATTCCCATTTTCATCAGTGGCTGTATAGGTATATATATTTTCTCCTGCAGGTAAGGTCAATGTTTCCACAAGACCAGGAACAGCATTGATGGCATTATATATTACTGTACCATTTGCATCGACTAGGTTTATGGTATAACTCGTTAAAGCATCGCAGTCGTCAATTGGAGTTGGGTCTGTCATGGTTACATCAGCTGAACAAGTACCTGGCGCTACATCTACAGAAAAATCGGGCACACAAGTGAGATCTGGTGCCGCCCCACCGATAGCAGACTGCGACTCACAACCAGTAGCGTTACCAAAAATACTGATATTTCCTGTCGTTACATCGATAAGAGGCAAAGCCCAGCAGCAATCTGCTAAACTAGAATTATTTATTAAATAAAAATCTCCACCTATAGATCCTAAATTAGAAAAAGCCGTAACAGATGACAGATTAGTCATGTCCTCAATAGTAAAATTACCACCTACAGAAGGCAATCCAGAAAATCCACTTAGTTGAGTATCTAATCCACCCTGAATGGATAATCTACCATTAATTGATATTATGTTATTGTACTCAGGATAATCGCTTATCGCACTATTATAATTAAGAAGAAAATTTCCCGATACATTTGTAACACTTGGAAATGTTGGCATATTTGTTAATGATACATTAGCTTGAAAATGCAATGTGTGTACATCTGACAAATTATTAAAATCATTGACTGATACTAAATTTGAATTATTTTCAATAAATAGTGAACCACCACCATCTATGTTTGTCAAGTTGTCAAAGTCCTTTATTTCAGTTAGATTATTGTTTTCTCTTACCCAAAATTGAGGACTAGGATTAGAGAATGTGGTCAATGAACCAAATCCTTGTAGAACAGCTAAATTGTCATTTTCATCGACACGTATTGACCCTACAGATGTCAATGTAGGAATCCCAATCCATGAAGCTAAATCATCATTATTTTCTAATATTAAACTACCACCTATGGTTTGGAGAGCATCTAAAAAAAGGCCGTTCAAATTAGTTAAGGAGGCATTATCCTTCAATATTAAATTACCACCGATAGAAGTAGTCGTATTAAAACTTTGAACAAAAATCATCGAAGCATTATTTTCAATTATTACAGATCCTCCGATATCCAGAACTGAAAATAAATAATTAACATCGTTTGCGTTTGGATTGTTTCTGAAGATAAAGCTCCCTCCAATTTTCGTTAACAAAAATAAAAATGGTACTGGTGCATTTATCCCCACATTATCTTCCTGTATGAAATCTCCTTGTATCTCGATAATCCCATCTAGTCCACCAATCTGGGAAAGATTATCACAGTTTCTTACGATAAGATCTCCAGTGACAATAGCATTATTTCCCGGAGTCATACCATTATCATAAATAGGCTCGAGATCTACAATATCATCGACACCGTCATTATCGTCTTCAATAATCAGCGTACCGGTAAAGGAGGTACAGGTAAATGCATTTACTTGAGCCTGAGTACTGAGGGTTACAGTTCCTGAGCACTGAGCGTTTAAGTTTTGAGTAGAACATAGTATAAGTATACTACTCATGCATAAAAAAGTAAAAAATGTTTTCATAATTAAAGTGTTTTTAAAGTTTATCAGTGAGTTATTATTCTAGTATTTATTCGTATGTCTTTATTGTTATTATTAAGGTGTAAATTTATACTTCCTATCGCCTATGGTTGTGGGTATAAATACCTGATTTTATCCTAGGTATTTTTACAGCCATAAGATCTAGCCCCAGATCTAAATCTACAAACAGGCCTTAATCCCAATTTTGGTTTAGATTGACAGCAGGTATTTATTTTGTCCTTCATGTTGCTTCGTTAAAAAGCCTCGCCGATAGCTAATGCTCCTTACTACCCCGCCCGCTTCGTACTAAGCCTGCCGTATGCAAGGAGGCAGGGTTCTCATTTAAAGCACTTTCGTACTTTATTCGACTATGTCGAATGCATTCGTTCTTGCCTTGATCCATTTTGAACAATTCTAAATCCTTTTCCGTTATCTAAAAACAGAATGGTATAATACTATTCTAATTAAAAATTAATATTCTGTCCTGAAGTTGCTCTCTTTCAGAAACTATATTTTGAGTGCATGGCATTGTAAATCTTGATATTATTTGCCACCCGTTTGGGTGGTTTTGACTTGTAGATGAAAGTGTTAGGAAGGGCTGGCTTAGTATAGTTGCCTTGGGAAATCCCGCGTGAGTAACTCGGAAGGTAGCACTCCTCGGCGCGGCTATTGATGGTAAGCGGAGGGCTAGTCCGCAGGACCGAGCAGACCTGCGAGTCTGTAGAACTACGACCCCTGTGCGCAGGCTTTGTGTAAAGCTGGGGACACGCCCAAAAAATTATGAGTACCCGTATACTTTTTCCAGCTGCTCTAATAAAAAACGTGCAAACATCTGAATAGACATTTGCACGTTATTATTTATCTGTGGCCTAAGCCATCTTCGTACTTTTAGAACTTAATATCTACCACGTAGTTATCGTCATTGTTTCCTGATGTCGGATTGACTTCTCTTACTATAACTAAGAAGTACTTAGCTCCATCAGAAACTACCCAAGTGTCACCAACCACAACTTCAAAACTAACGAGATTACCCTGGTTATCCGTAGTTGTAAACGGTGTCGTATTATCCCATATTCCAGAGATCTCTTCTTTCGTTTGTACATTATCAAAACTAAATCCTTCCGGTAGTCCATTCTGGTTAGCAAAAGCATAACGCATCTCAAATCCGTTTGCTCCAGCAACTCTCGAAATCCAGTTACTCGCATCTGGAAGACTTATATCTATACCTAAATCTCTTATCTCATGTTCTGTGGATGTATTACCTGTTCCTGTACTTTCTCCTGTATCTAGGTCTAATCCTCCTCTTCCTGCTGGTCCTGCAGCATTAAAAAGTATACCCTCTAACGTTGGATTCAAAGGCGTACCCTGCGCTATAGTTTCTATATCTATAGTTGTTATCGCTCTCATACCTCCTAGATCTCCTATAATTATGGTATACGTTTTAGTACTTATGTCTGTATGTGCACGGATGATTAGGTCTATCTCGAATCCATTCTGATCTGTTAGAGGAACCAATGCTGGGTTCTCTTCAAAAGGAGTATCCAGCTCGTCATAAAATAATCTTTCTGTATCTATTAATACGCCGTCTTCTAATACTATAATCGTATCTATAAGATTTGATCCAGCTACTGCTTTGATCGGAATAGAAGCAAGCGTACCAGGGTCGGTCATAAATGTTCCTCCTCCCATAAGCTCCAGTGACGGTGGTGTTGCCTCTGTAGTTATCGTTACGGATTCTGAATCCCTCAAATCATTTTCATCTTCGATTACAAATTCATAGACTTTTTCAGAAACATCACCTTGCGCCGTGATTTCTATATCCCAAGAAAACCCGTTTTTGTCTGATGTATCTATAATCAGTAAAGGATTAGCACTAGCTGGAGAACCATCTATCGTTATTCTGCTTGCATCTACATTTGTTCCATCTTCTCGGATAGCAAATACATCTAGCAATGCATCTCCTGCTGTAGTAGATACACGCACCGAGAATGTCCCTCCTGGAGTCATTGTCGGGTTAGGGTTGAGAATATCCAACGATGGAGGTGCATCCATAGTTGTTCCTCCTCCTATATCGTCCTCACAAGAGGTCATCAGAAACATACTTAAGAGAAATATGCTTGTTAGCTTTACTAAATTTTTCATATTTAAATTTTTTGTTTTGTTACCAAATTCTAGACGCAAAGATCTCGTTTCCTTTCTTCCCGGCGTCCAAGGTCTTAAAGTTTAATAATAGATTTATATAGAATGTTGAACTATTGGTTAGGATAACGTTTCCACATGTCAAAATGATGTTATAGTAATCCTAAAATTTGTATTTACTAGTTTTACTTCCATTCCATGATGATAGTTTTTTCTTTGTTGTTCTTCTATTTTTATGTCAATGTAGTTTTGGGATCATCCTAATTTTATCATTTTCACAATTAAGTACATCATCTTGTCTCTACTTACTGATAAGCTACCCTATCTTTACACCAGTGTGATTCTATCAGTTCTTATCATTATGTCAACTTTATTACTCCTCTACACTGATAATGTTCGAAATAAAAGAAGTATTGCTTGACTATTAAAAAGGTCCTTTATATATTTGCCTGATATATCGCCTTTTTATAGTCGACTTATCCGACATTTTTTATTTTAACTATATTATATTCTTTCCTGTTTTCGCCAATGGGACACCCTAGAAATATTTCCCAATAATCCTGTAAAGCTCTGCTTGCTCATCATCCATATTTAACAGTCTCGATTTTGTCTGCTTCGATTCAGGCAGAGTATAGGTGATG
>Ga0209187_1000448_pt1 | contig 72185 bp, 54 predicted proteins | sample BantaG_FD_187430 | JGI IMG/M metagenome (GOLD analysis project Ga0209187, IMG submission 187430) | Marine algal microbial communities from Bantry Bay, Ireland - BantryBay_4 metaG (SPAdes) (version 2) | ecosystem: Host-associated > Algae > Red algae > Unclassified | place: Bantry Bay, Ireland...
TAATAAATGGCCCCTACGGGTCCAGCCTTGACAGTTCTTCCGTAAAACATAGTCTGGCGTTACGATTAATTACAATGAATAATTATATCAATATTTTTTAACCAGACACAGTTTATTGAACTATCCCTCATTTATCTTTATTATTTGAGTATTAATTAAAAGCCCATTCCTCCACCCATTGCTTGCATTGACTCAGTGAATTCTTCCCAAGTCATTTTAGTATAACCGGCTGTTTTTAGGTCGAATGCATCTGCTGAAATTTCTTTATTAATTTCAGTTGCAGCATATGTCATTGTCATTTGTTCATTTTCTAACGTATATTCTAATGGAAAACCATCTAAATCAATCGCATCCATTCCTTGTATGAGCTTATTACTCATCTTTAAATCTTTAGCGACATACATGTTGAACTTCATGCTCATTTCTTCTCCTCCAATTCCTGTAACGGTGGCCTTAATACAATCATAACCAAGGATCGTTTTCTTATCCGTATCGTCATAGCTGACATCAATATCATCCATCATGTCGTTACCAGCCATTGCCTTGTCTCTTTCAGCTTTTGTACTCTCTACATGCATTTTATTACCCATCATATCCATGAGCATTGTCATATCCTCTGATTCATTTTTGATCAGTGATTTAGTTTTTACCATACCTCCCATAATATCAGAAGTAGACATTGAATATTCTTTATTGAATGAGTATTCTGTGATCATACCTTTCATCATTTCTAATCCTGCTGCCATTTGCTCATTGTCAGAATTTACTTCAGTAATTTCCATTTTAATAGAACCAGAAGTTAGTGTCTGTGCTGTAAGACTTACAGTAAGAAAACATAGTAATCCTGCTAATAGAAAAAATTTAATTGATTTCATTAATTATTATTTGTGTTTAAAATTTTTTTAAAAAGATTCAATACTTAATAAATCTAAAGTTCTATAATAAAGTTCATAAGAATAGTCTTTTTAGATATTATTAAGGATTTTTCAGATGAAATGTTACATAGATATAAATTAAAAAAGAAAAGGTTAGAGACACATTTCTGTATTTCTAACCTTTAGTAAATCCTTTTTTTAAGCTGTAATTATTTTCCTGTAATTATTACTGGCTTAAATAATCTTGAACCATTAGCAGTTGTTATACCTAAATAATAGGTACCATTTGTATCATCTGAAAACGGCAACTTATAAATATTCTTGCTTTCTTTTAAATTATGATCGTATATCAATTGACCATTCGCATTATAAACAACCAATGTTGCTTCCGAATCAATATTCATTAATTTATAATCTACGTTTACCTCACTCAACGAAAAGCTTGGGTTAGGGAAGATTGTAAATTCTATCTTTTCATTATTTACAATGGCAGTATTAAATTCAATTTCTGAGTTAGTATCGTCACCTCTACTTTCTACACCAAAAGTAATGATAGTGTAGTCGTTAGGTACGATAGGCTCTATGGTGGTTAAACTACCAGAACTAAGAGTACTTAAGGTACCGGAAGCAGAAGGTCTATAACTATTATAGTCTAAAGAATATTCATCTAATTTAGATGGAACAACTTCCCACTCATTGCCATTCCAACCCAACATCTTGAGTTTAGAAATGTCTCCTTCAGTTATATCAGCTATAGAGCTATTGATATCATAGGTTATAGTAACACGAGTTGACATATCTCCATTAATCATCCAATACTCGGTATCAGATAACACATACTTAGGAGCATCAGAATTTGACCTAAGAGTAGTTGTCGCAACTTCAGGTATTCTTACAGGATTATCTAGAAAGTAAGCTGCAGAAGTTCCTGTGCCACCTTCAGAAATAGATAACGGTCTATAGAATCCTAAATCACCGATAGGAAACGTAAACCCTTCATTACTAAATGTTCTGACATAACCATTAATGTATTGATAATCAGATACATTAATCCATGAAGCACCTTCATAAAATGTAATCATACCAGGAGTAGATCCTTTGTTAGTATTGATTAAGCCTGGTGACTCTCCTTTTTCAGAATTTCCAAAATAATGGATCCCATAAACAGGGAACTGACTTTCCGACTGTATATACGTATTACCGTAGGAACCCGACTGCGCTTGTAAGCTTATGTTAAAGGATAAGCACAGTGTAATTGTCAAAATTGAAAATATATATTTTATCATTTTATTCATATTGAAATTTTGAAATAGGGGAGAGCGAACTCTCCCCAATTAATATATTTTCTGCTTAGAAGAAACTGTGGAGGTAAGTCAGTAAGAACTTAGCTGAACTATTCCAATCTTCTATCATATCTGTTCTGTTTACATAAATCGTGAATCCTGTATCTGTTGCGTTTCCAACCTGGTTAATAGAAAATCCTCTATTTGTGGCCTGATTGTCAATACTCTGATACAATGCACATAATACATCAAGATTTATATCATCAAAACTGTAATTAATTCTCATTCCACTTAATTGACCAGTATTGATATCAGCTGTCTCTATTAATTCTATAGTCCACGTAACTGTATCAAAACAAGTGTTAAGTACAAATTCTCCCGTATCTCCAACTTGACTGCCAACTAATGAAGGAATGATAAAACAATCTTTCTTAGCATTCAATCCTCCAGAAGGACCAACTTGCCCTTGAGGACCAGCGATACCTTGAGGTCCTACTGGACCTTGAGCACCTGATGGACCCTGTGGACCTATCTCACCTACTGGTCCTTGAGGACCTACATTACCCTGAATTCCTTGCTGACCCTGTACACCTGCAGTTCCTTGAGGACCAGCTGGTCCTGTAGGACCTTGGATACCTTGAGGACCCTGCTGTCCAGGAGAACCCATACAATCAAATGCATTGAACTGACCATCATTGTTAGTGTCTTCATTAGAATCTCCAATTCCGTTACCGTTAGTATCCCAACAAGATGTACCAACTCCAGATGGCCCCTGCTCACCTTGTTCGCCTTGAGGACCTTGAGGACCTACTTGACCCTGAACACCTTGTTGTCCTTGTGCTCCTTGCTGTCCTTGTGGACCTCTATTACCTTGGATTCCTTGATCCCCTTGAGGCCCCTCTTCTCCTTGAGGACCTCTAGCTCCTTCTGTACCTTCAACTCCTTGAGGACCTTGTTGTCCTCTAGGACCTCTACAATCCAACGAATTAACGACACCATCTGAATTTAGATCTTCATTTGCGTCTCTGACTCCATTAGAATTTAAATCCCAACAGCTTACTCCATTAGTGCCATTGATACCGGGCTGTCCTTGAATACCTTGAGCGCCTTGAGGACCTTGAGCACCTTGAGGACCTTCTAATCCTTGCTGACCAGGTGCTCCATCATTACCTTGTGTACCTTGAGGACCTTCTTGTCCTTGAGGACCTTGCTGTCCTTGTGGACCTTGCTGTCCTTGAGGACCACGAGGACCTTCTAAACCTTGAGGGCCTCGCTGCCCAGTTTCACCTCTTTGTCCTGCTACTCCTCTTAAACCTTGAGGACCTTGGATTCCTTGCTCTCCTCTACAGTCTGTAGAATTGAACGATCCATCACCATTTGTATCCTCTCCGGGATCTCCAATTCCATTTCCGTTCACATCCCAACAACTTATACCATTAGTCCCATTCGGGCCGCTAAGACCCTGGATACCTTGTTCTCCTTGTGGACCTCTTTCTCCTTGAACGCCATTCTGACCAGGATTACCTTGTATTCCTTGCTCGCCTTGCTGACCTCTTTCTCCAGGAACACCTTGAATTCCTTGTTCTCCTTGTGGGCCTCTTTCCCCTGGAGCACCATTTGCTCCGTTCTGTCCAGGTATACCCTGAATACCCTGTTCTCCTTGAGGACCTCGTTCTCCTTGTGCGCCATTCTGACCAGGATTACCTTGTATTCCTTGCTGACCTCTTTCTCCAGGAACACCTTGAATTCCTTGTTCTCCTTGTGGACCTCTATCTCCTGGAGCACCATTTGTACCGTTAGTCCCGTTCTGACCTGGAACTCCTTGAATACCTTGTTCTCCTTGAATCCCTCTTTCACCCTGTGGGCCTCTATCTCCTGGAGCACCATTGGCTCCATTTTGACCAGGAACTCCTTGAATACCTTGTTCTCCTTGTGGACCTCGGTCTCCTTGTGCGCCATTTTGACCAGGATTACCTTGTATTCCTTGCTCGCCTTGCTGACCTCTTTCTCCAGGAACACCTTGAACACCTTGTTCTCCTTGTGGGCCTCTTTCTCCTGGAGCACCATTGGCTCCATTTTGACCAGGAACTCCTTGAATACCCTGTTCTCCTTGAACACCTCTTTCTCCTTGAGGGCCTCTATCACCAGTTAATCCTTGGATACCTTGTTCTCCTTGTGGACCTCTTTCTCCTGGAGCACCATTGGCTCCATTTTGACCAGGAACTCCTTGAATACCTTGTTCTCCTTGTGGGCCTCGGTCTCCTTGTGCGCCATTTTGACCAGGATTACCTTGTATTCCTTGCTCGCCTTGCTGACCTCTTTCTCCAGGAACACCTTGAACACCTTGTTCTCCTTGTGGACCTCTTTCTCCTGGAGCACCATTGGCTCCATTTTGACCAGGAACTCCTTGAATACCTTGTTCTCCTTGAACACCTCTTTCTCCTTGAGGGCCTCTATCACCAGTTAATCCTTGAACACCTTGTTCTCCTTGTGGACCTCTTTCTCCTGGAGCACCATTGGCTCCATTTTGACCAGGAACTCCTTGAATACCTTGTTCTCCTTGTGGACCTCGGTCTCCTTGAACGCCATTCTGACCAGGATTACCTTGTATTCCTTGCTCGCCTTGCTGACCTCTTTCTCCAGGAACACCTTGAACACCTTGTTCTCCTTGTGGACCTCTCTCTCCTGGAGCACCATTTGTTCCGTTAGTTCCATTTTGACCAGGAACTCCTTGGACTCCTTGCTCTCCTTGAACACCTCTCTCTCCTTGAGGGCCTCTCTCACCAGTTAATCCTTGGATACCTTGTTCTCCCTGTGGACCTCTTTCTCCTGGTGCACCATTGACTCCATTCTGTCCAGGAACACCTTGAACTCCTTGTTCTCCCTGAATGCCTCTTTCTCCTTGAGGGCCTCTATCTCCTGGAGCGCCATTAGTTCCGTTAGTTCCATTTGCACCTGCAGGACCTACACAATCACTTGTATTAAAAACTCCATCGCCATTAGTATCTTCTCCAGAGTCATTTAAACCGTTTTGATTCGTATCCCAACAATTGATACCATCTTGACCTGGAACACCTTGTATTCCTTGTATACCTTGAGCACCAACAAGTCCTTGATCCCCTTGAATTCCTTGAACCCCTTGAATTCCTTGGGGTCCTCTGTCTCCTTGTGGACCTCTTTCTCCTGGAATACCTTGGTCACCTTGTTGTCCTTGAGGACCCCTATCACCTTGAGGACCTCTTTCACCAGTTAGACCCTGTATACCTTGAGCTCCGATAGGACCTCTTTCTCCTGGAACACCTTGGACACCCTGAGGACCTCTATCCCCAGGAGCACCATTCGTACCATTGGTTCCATTCTGTCCTGGAATACCTTGGATTCCTTGTTCCCCTTGAACACCTCTTTCTCCTTGTGGACCTCTTTCTCCTGGAGCACCGTTTGTTCCGTTTTGTCCTGGAACACCTTGGATACCTTGCTCTCCTTGTACACCTCTTTCTCCTTGAGGACCTCTGTCACCAGTTAATCCTTGAATACCTTGTTCTCCCTGAGGACCTCGTTCCCCTGGAGCACCGTTTATTCCGTTTTGTCCTGGAACACCTTGGATACCTTGCTCTCCTTGTGGGCCTCGGTCTCCTTGAACGCCATTCTGACCAGGATTACCTTGTATTCCTTGCTCGCCTTGCTGACCTCTCTCTCCAGGAACACCTTGAACACCTTGTTCTCCTTGTGGACCTCTTTCCCCTGGAGCACCATTTGTTCCGTTTGTTCCATTTTGTCCTGGAATACCTTGAATTCCTTGTTCTCCTTGTGGACCTCTTTCTCCTGGGGCACCGTTAGTTCCATTGGTTCCATTTTGTCCTGGTATTCCTTGCTCTCCTTGAACACCTCTTTCTCCTTGTGGACCTCTTTCTCCTGGAGCACCATTTGTTCCGTTCGTTCCATTCTGTCCTGGAATACCTTGGATTCCTTGTTCCCCTTGAACACCTCTTTCTCCTTGTGGACCTCTTTCTCCTGGAGCACCGTTTGTTCCGTTTTGTCCTGGAACACCTTGGATACCTTGCTCTCCTTGTACACCTCTTTCTCCTTGTGGACCTCTGTCACCAGTCAATCCTTGAATACCTTGTTCTCCCTGAGGACCTCTTTCACCTGGAGAACCATTTGCTCCGTTTGTTCCATTTTGTCCTGGAATACCTTGGATACCCTGCTCTCCTTGAACACCTCTTTCTCCTTGCGGACCTCTATCACCAGTTAATCCTTGGATTCCTTGTTCTCCTTGTGGACCTCTTTCTCCTGGGGCTCCATTCTGGCCAGGGTTACCTTGTAATCCCTGTATACCTTGCTCTCCTTGAACACCTCTTTGGCCTTGTGGACCTCTGTCACCAGTTAATCCTTGAATTCCTTGTTCTCCTTGTGGACCTCTTTCCCCTGGAGCACCGTTTGTACCATTTGTTCCATTTTGACCTGGTGCACCTTGGCAATCAGCTGAGTTAAAAACTCCATCACCGTTCGCATCTTCTCCTATATCACCAACTCCGTTTCCATTTAAATCCCAACAGCTAACGCCATCTGTTCCATTAATACCATTTGTACCGTTGACACCGTTGGTGCCATTTTGTCCTGGAATTCCTTGGATACCTTGCTCTCCTTGAACACCTCTTTCTCCTTGTGGACCTCTATCCCCAGTTAAACCTTGGATACCTTGCTGTCCCTGTGGACCTCTTTCTCCTGGGGCTCCATTCTGGCCAGGATTACCTTGTAATCCCTGTATACCTTGCTCTCCTTGAACACCTCTTTCCCCTTGCGGACCTCTATCCCCAGTTAATCCCTGGATACCTTGTTCTCCTTGTGGACCCCTTTCTCCTGGAGCACCGTTTGCACCATTGGTTCCATTCTGTCCTGGAATACCTTGTATACCTTGCTCTCCTTGAACACCTCTTTCTCCTTGTGGACCTCTATCTCCAGTTAATCCTTGGATACCTTGCTCTCCTTGTGGACCTCTTTCTCCTGGAGCACCGTTTGCACCGTTGGTTCCATTTTGTCCAGGAATACCTTGAATTCCTTGTTCTCCTTGTGGACCTCTTTCCCCTGGAGCACCATTTGTTCCGTTGGTTCCATTCTGTCCTGGAACTCCTTGCTCTCCTTGAATACCTCTTTCTCCTTGTGGGCCTCTTTCTCCTGGAGCACCGTTTGCACCGTTGGTTCCATTTTGTCCTGGAATACCTTGGATTCCTTGTTCTCCTTGTGGACCTCTTTCCCCCGGAGCACCGTTTGTTCCGTTGGTTCCATTCTGTCCTGGAACTCCTTGCTCTCCTTGAATACCTCTTTCTCCTTGTGGGCCTCTTTCTCCTGGAGCACCGTTTGCACCATTGGTTCCATTCTGTCCTGGAATACCTTGTATACCTTGCTCTCCTTGAACACCTCTTTCTCCTTGTGGACCTCTATCACCAGTTAATCCTTGGATACCTTGCTCTCCCTGTGGACCTCTTTCTCCTGGAGCACCATTTGTTCCGTTTGTTCCATTTTGTCCTGGTATACCTTGAATTCCTTGCTCTCCTTGTGGACCTCTTTCTCCTGGAGCACCGTTTGCACCATTGCTTCCATTTTGTCCAGGAATACCTTGGATACCTTGCTCTCCTTGAACACCTCTTTCTCCTTGCGGACCTCTATCACCAGTTAATCCTTGGATACCTTGTTCTCCCTGAGGACCTCTTTCCCCTGGAGCACCGTTTGTACCGTTAGTTCCATTCTGTCCTGGAACTCCTTGCTCTCCTTGAATACCTCTTTCCCCTTGTGGACCTCTTTCTCCTGGAGCTCCATTTGTACCATTAGTTCCGTTTTGTCCTGGAATTCCTTGGATTCCTTGTTCTCCTTGTGGACCTCTTTCCCCTGGAGCACCGTTTGTACCATTTGTTCCATTTTGACCAGGTGCACCTTGGCAATCTGCTGAGTTAAAAACTCCATCGCCGTTCGCATCCTCTCCTGCATCTCCAACTCTGTTACCATTTAAATCCCAACAGCTAATGCCATTTTGACCTGAAGGGCCAGTCAAACCTCTCTCACCAGGTACGCCCTGAGTTCCTTGTTCTCCTTGTGGACCTCTTTCTCCTTGAGCACCGTTTGCGCCGTTAGTTCCATTCTGTCCTGGAATACCTTGTATACCTTGCTCTCCTTGAACACCTCTTTCTCCTTGTGGACCTCTATCACCAGTTAACCCTTGGATACCTTGTTGCCCCTGTGGACCTCTTTCTCCTGGAGCACCATTCTGGCCAGGATTACCTTGTAATCCCTGTATACCTTGCTCTCCTTGAACACCTCTTTCTCCTTGTGGACCTCTATCACCAGTTAATCCTTGAATTCCTTGTTCTCCTTGTGGACCTCTTTCCCCTGGAGCACCGTTTGTACCGTTGGTTCCATTCTGTCCTGGAATACCTTGTATACCTTGCTCTCCTTGAACACCTCTTTCTCCTTGAGGACCTCTGTCGCCAGTTAATCCTTGGATACCTTGTTCTCCCTGTGGACCTCTTTCTCCTGGAGCACCGTTTGCACCGTTGGTTCCATTCTGTCCTGGAATACCTTGGATACCCTGCTCTCCTTGAACACCTCTTTCTCCTTGTGGACCTCTATCACCAGTTAATCCTTGGATACCTTGTTCTCCTTGAGGGCCTCTTTCTCCTGGAGCACCATTAGTTCCGTTTGTTCCATTCTGTCCTGAAACTCCTTGCTCTCCTTGAATACCTCTTTCTCCTTGTGGACCTCTTTCTCCTGGAGCACCGTTTGCACCATTTGTTCCATTTTGTCCTGGAATACCTTGGATACCCTGCTCTCCTTGAACACCTCTTTCTCCTTGTGGACCTCTATCCCCTGTTAATCCTTGGATACCTTGTTCTCCTTGAGGGCCTCTTTCTCCTTGAGCACCATTCGTTCCATTAGTTCCATTCTGTCCTGGAATACCTTGCTCTCCCTGTGGACCTCTTTCTCCTGGAGCACCGTTAGTTCCATTTGTTCCATTTTGTCCTGGAATTCCTTGCTCTCCTTGAACACCTCTTTCTCCTTGTGGACCTCTATCTCCAGTTAATCCTTGGATCCCTTGTTGTCCTTGTGGACCTCTTTCCCCTGGAGCACCGTTTGTACCATTTGTTCCATTTTGACCTGGTGCACCTTGGCAATCAGCTGAGTTAAAAACTCCATCGCCGTTCGCATCCTCACCTGCATCACCAACTCCGTTTCCGTTTAAATCCCAACAGCTAATGCCATTTTGACCTGAAGGACCAGTCAAACCTCTCTCACCAGGTACGCCTTGAATACCTTGTTCTCCCTGTGGACCTCTTTCTCCTGGAGCACCGTTTGAACCATTGGTTCCATTTTGTCCTGGAATACCTTGGATACCCTGCTCTCCTTGAACACCTCTTTCTCCTTGCGGACCTCTATCACCAGTTAATCCTTGTATACCTTGCTCTCCTTGAACACCTCTTTCTCCTTGAGGACCTCTGTCGCCAGTTAATCCTTGGATACCTTGTTCTCCCTGTGGACCTCTTTCTCCTGGAGCACCATTAGTTCCGTTTGTTCCATTCTGTCCTGGAACTCCTTGCTCTCCTTGAATACCTCTTTCTCCTTGTGGACCTCTTTCTCCTGGAGCACCGTTTGCACCGTTGGTTCCATTCTGTCCTGGAATACCTTGGATACCTTGCTCTCCCTGTGGACCTCTTTCTCCTGGAGCACCGTTTATACCATTTGTTCCATTTTGTCCTGGAATTCCTTGGATTCCTTGTTCTCCTTGTGGACCTCTTTCCCCTGGAGCACCGTTTGTACCATTTGTTCCATTTTGACCTGGTGCACCTTGGCAATCAGCTGAGTTAAAAACTCCATCACCGTTCGCATCTTCTCCTATATCACCAACTCCGTTTCCGTTTAAATCCCAACAGCTAACGCCATCTGTTCCATTAATACCATTTGTACCGTTGACACCGTTGGTGCCATTTTGTCCTGGAATTCCTTGGATACCTTGCTCTCCTTGAACACCTCTTTCTCCTTGAGGACCTCTATCTCCAGTTAATCCTTGGATTCCTTGCTCTCCTTGTGGACCTCTTTCTCCTGGAGCACCGTTTGCACCATTGGTTCCATTTTGTCCTGGAATACCTTGGATACCCTGTTCTCCTTGAACACCTCTTTCTCCTTGTGGACCTCTATCCCCTGTTAATCCTTGGATACCTTGTTCTCCTTGAGGGCCTCTTTCTCCTGGAGCACCATTCGTTCCATTAGTTCCATTCTGTCCTGGAATACCTTGGATACCTTGCTCTCCCTGTGGACCTCTTTCCCCTGGAGCACCGTTTGTACCATTTGTTCCATTTTGACCTGGTGCACCTTGGCAATCAGCTGAGTTAAAAACTCCATCACCGTTCGAATCTTCTCCTATATCACCAACTCCGTTTCCGTTTAAATCCCAACAGCTAACGCCATCTGTTCCATTAATACCATTTGTACCGTTGACACCGTTGGTGCCATTTTGTCCTGGAATACCTTGGATACCTTGTTCTCCTTGAACACCTCTTTCTCCTTGTGGACCTCTATCCCCAGTTAACCCTTGGATACCTTGCTGGCCCTGTGGACCTCTTTCTCCTGGGGCTCCATTCTGGCCAGGATTACCTTGTAATCCCTGTATACCTTGCTCTCCTTGAACACCTCTTTCTCCTTGAGGACCTCTATCCCCAGTTAATCCTTGGATACCTTGTTCTCCTTGTGGACCTCTTTCCCCTGGAGCACCATTTGTTCCGTTTGTTCCATTTTGTCCTGGAATACCTTGAATTCCTTGTTCTCCTTGTGGACCTCTTTCTCCTGGAGCACCGTTAGTTCCATTGGTTCCATTTTGTCCTGGAATTCCTTGCTCTCCTTGAACACCTCTTTCTCCTTGTGGACCTCTATCTCCAGTTAATCCTTGGATCCCTTGTTGTCCTTGTGGACCTCTTTCTCCTGGAGCTCCATTCGTACCATTTGTTCCATTTTGTCCTGGTGCTCCTTGACAATCTGCTGAGTTAAAAACTCCATCGCCGTTCGCATCCTCTCCTGTATCTCCAACTCCGTTACCGTTTAAATCCCAACAGCTAATGCCATTTTGACCTGAAGGACCAGTCAAACCTCTCTCACCAGGTACGCCTTGAATACCTTGTTCTCCTTGTGGACCTCTTTCTCCTGGAGCACCGTTTGCACCATTGGTTCCATTTTGTCCAGCAATACCTTGGATACCCTGCTCTCCTTGAACACCTCTTTCTCCTTGCGGACCTCTACCACCAGTTAATCCTTGGATTCCTTGCTCTCCTTGAACACCTCTTTCTCCTTGAGGACCTCTGTCGCCAGTTAATCCTTGGATACCTTGTTCTCCCTGTGGACCTCTTTCTCCTGGAACTCCATTTGTACCATTAGTTCCGTTTTGTCCTGGTATACCTTGAATCCCTTGCTCTCCTTGTGGACCCCTTTCTCCTGGAGCACCATTTGTTCCGTTTGTTCCATTCTGTCCTGGAATACCTTGGATACCTTGCTCTCCTTGTGGACCTCTTTCTCCTGGAGCACCGTTTGTACCATTTGTTCCATTTTGTCCTGGAATTCCTTGGATACCTTGCTCTCCTTGGACACCTCTTTCTCCTTGAGGACCTCTGTCACCAGTTAATCCTTGGATACCTTGTTCTCCTTGTGGACCCCTTTCTCCTGGAGCACCGTTTGTACCATTTGTTCCATTCTGTCCTGGAACTCCTTGCTCTCCTTGAATACCTCTTTCTCCTTGTGGACCTCTTTCTCCTGGAGCACCGTTTGCACCATTGGTTCCATTTTGTCCAGGAATACCTTGCTCTCCTTGAACACCTCTTTCTCCTTGTGGACCTCTATCACCAGTTAATCCTTGGATTCCTTGTTCTCCTTGTGGACCTCTTTCTCCTGGAGCTCCATTTGTACCATTAGTTCCGTTTTGTCCTGGTATACCTTGAATTCCTTGCTCTCCTTGTGGACCCCTTTCTCCTGGAGCACCGTTTGCACCATTGGTTCCATTTTGTCCAGGAATACCTTGGATTCCTTGCTCTCCTTGAATACCTCTTTCTCCTTGAGGGCCTCTTTCTCCTGGAGCACCGTTTGCACCATTGGTTCCATTTTGTCCTGGAATACCTTGGATACCCTGCTCTCCTTGAACACCTCTTTCTCCTTGCGGACCTCTATCACCAGTTAATCCTTGGATTCCTTGTTCTCCCTGTGGACCTCTTTCTCCTGGAGCACCATTTGTACCATTTGTTCCGTTTTGTCCTGGTATACCTTGAATTCCTTGCTCTCCTTGTGGACCCCTTTCTCCTGGAGCACCATTTGTTCCGTTTGTTCCATTCTGTCCTGGAACTCCTTGCTCTCCTTGAATACCTCTTTCTCCTTGAGGGCCTCTTTCTCCTGGAGCACCGTTCGCACCATTGGTTCCATTTTGTCCTGGAATACCTTGGATACCCTGCTCTCCTTGAACACCTCTTTCTCCTTGCGGACCTCTATCACCAGTTAATCCTTGGATTCCTTGTTCTCCCTGTGGACCTCTTTCTCCTGGAGCTCCATTTGCACCATTAGTTCCGTTTTGTCCTGGTATACCTTGAATTCCTTGCTCTCCTTGTGGACCTCTTTCTCCTGGAGCACCGTTTGCACCATTGGTTCCATTTTGTCCTGGAATACCTTGGATACCCTGCTCTCCTTGAACACCTCTTTCTCCCTGCGGACCTCTATCTCCAGTTAATCCTTGGATTCCTTGTTCTCCCTGTGGACCCCTTTCTCCTGGAGCACCATTTGTTCCGTTTGTTCCATTCTGTCCTGGAACTCCTTGCTCTCCTTGAATACCTCTTTCTCCTGGAGCACCGTTTGCACCATTGGTTCCATTTTGTCCAGGAATACCTTGGATACCTTGTTCTCCTTGAATACCTCTTTCTCCTTGCGGACCTCTATCTCCTGTTAATCCTTGGATTCCTTGTTCTCCTTGTGGACCCCTTTCTCCTGGAGCTCCATTTGTACCATTAGTTCCGTTTTGTCCCGGAACTCCTTGCTCTCCTTGAACACCTCTTTCTCCTTGAGGACCTCTGTCGCCAGTTAATCCTTGGATACCTTGTTCTCCTTGTGGACCTCTTTCTCCTGGAGCACCGTTTGTTCCATTGGTTCCATTTTGTCCTGGAATACCTTGGATACCCTGCTCTCCTTGGACACCTCTTTCTCCTTGCGGACCTCTATCTCCTGTTAATCCTTGGATTCCTTGTTCTCCTTGTGGACCCCTTTCTCCTGGAGCACCATTTGTTCCATTAGTTCCGTTTTGTCCCGGAACTCCTTGCTCTCCTTGAACACCTCTTTCTCCTTGAGGACCTCTGTCGCCAGTTAATCCTTGGATACCTTGTTCTCCTTGTGGACCTCTTTCTCCTGGAGCACCGTTTGTTCCATTGGTTCCATTTTGTCCTGGAATACCTTGGATACCCTGCTCTCCTTGGACACCTCTTTCTCCTTGAGGGCCTCTGTCACCAGTTAATCCTTGGATTCCTTGTTCTCCTTGTGGACCCCTTTCTCCTGGAGCACCATTTGTTCCGTTTGTTCCATTCTGTCCTGGAACTCCTTGCTCTCCTTGAATACCTCTTTCTCCTTGTGGGCCTCTTTCTCCTGGAGCACCGTTTGCACCATTGGTTCCATTTTGTCCTGGAATACCTTGGATACCCTGCTCTCCTTGGACACCTCTTTCTCCTTGAGGACCTCTGTCGCCAGTTAATCCTTGGATTCCTTGTTCTCCTTGTGGACCTCTTTCTCCTGGAGCTCCATTTGTACCGTTTGTTCCATTCTGTCCTGGAACTCCTTGCTCTCCTTGAATACCTCTTTCTCCTTGAGGGCCTCTTTCTCCTGGAGCACCGTTTGCACCATTGGTTCCATTTTGTCCAGGAATACCTTGGATACCTTGTTCTCCTTGAATACCTCTTTCTCCTTGCGGACCTCTATCCCCTGTTAAGCCTTGGATACCTTGCTCTCCTTGTGGACCTCTTTCTCCTGGAGCACCGTTTGTTCCGTTTGTTCCATTCTGTCCTGGTACTCCTTGCTCTCCTTGAACACCTCTTTCTCCTTGAGGACCTCTGTCGCCAGTTAATCCTTGGATACCTTGTTCTCCTTGTGGACCTCTTTCTCCTGGAGCACCGTTTGTTCCATTAGTTCCGTTTTGTCCTGGAACTCCTTGTTCTCCTTGAACACCTCTATCTCCTTGTGGACCTCTATCACCAGTTAATCCCTGTATTCCTTGTTCCCCTTGAACACCTCTTTCTCCTCTCTGTCCTCGTAAACCAATATCTCCTTGTGGACCCTCTGGACCTGTAGATCCAGCAAGACCTTGAGGCCCTCTTTCACCCTGTGGTCCTTGAGACCCAGTCAATCCTTGGATACCTTGATTACCTTGAGGACCTTGGTCACCAGTAGGACCTCGTGGTCCTTCTGCGCCTATATTTCCTTGAATACCTTGATTACCTTGGGGACCTCTGTCTCCAGCAGGACCTTGCGGACCTTCAGGTCCAGTATCTCCGTTAATTCCAGGACTACCTTGAAGTCCTTGAGCTCCTTGAACTCCTTGTATTCCTTGTAAACCTTGTGGTCCAACACTTCCTCTTAGTGAAATAAGGAAATCAGCTTCTAAACCAACATTTCCAGCAGCAAGCCAAACTTGATATGCTGAAAGTCCAGTAGATCCTGTCGCTCCAGTATTTCCTTGAGCGCCCATTGGACCTGTTGGTCCAGCTATTCCTTGTGCTCCTTGTGGTCCAGGAGCACCTTCATTTCCTTGAGGACCTCTTTCTCCTCTTTCACCTTGTATTCCAGCAGGACCTTGAGGTCCCTCTGGTCCAGCTTGTCCAGGATTTCCTTGAGGACCAGTTTGTCCTTGTACACCAGGTTGACCCTGTATACCTTGAGCTCCTTGGTTACCTTGTGCCCCTTGTAGGGAAGATAAGAAATCAGCCATGGAACCAGAATTAAACATTAACCATATTTCGTATGCAGAAGCACCTGAGATAAAAGAAATAAAATCTGCTTCTGTACCAGTATTTCCTGCATTTAGCCATGCTTGATAAGCAGAAGCGCCTTGGGCACCAGCTACACCCTGAACACCAGCGGGGCCAGGTTGACCTTGAATACCTTGTTGTCCCGTGTTACCTTGAGGACCTCTAGGTCCTACATTGCCTTGAGGCCCTGGATCACCTTGTGGGCCTACATTACCTTGTGGACCAGCATTACCTTGTTGTCCTGGAGGGCCTTGTTGTCCTGTTTGACCTTGTAGACCTTGTGGCCCTGGATTACCTTGGATACCAGGTATTCCTTGAGCACCTTGTGGACCTTGCATGCCAGGATCACCTTGTGGACCTCTCGGGCCTTGTGGTCCTACAGCTCCTTCAAGACAAGACCATAGTGGATTAGTCGGGGTGCCCTTATTAACCTGTACGCAATCTAAGTCAAGATTATAAATAATCTTTCCAGTAGAAGGAAAGATCAATGCATCCCTCTGAGTACCTGTCAATTGTAATAAGTAGGCTTCAATACAATGCCATTCAGGCACAGTATCAGTACCCTTATTCACCTGAATACAATCTAAATCTGTATTGTAGATGATTGCTCCTTCTAAAGGTGTTGCTATTGCATCACGCTGAGCGGAAGTCATACGAGTAGGTACAAAAACTAAGCTGGTGCTCTCTAACTCAAGTAGAGATGCATCATCTATGTTATTCATATTGTCACCTAATTTCAATTGGGCATTTGAATCTGCAGAAAACATGCAAATTAAAGCCAATAGGGTAGTCACTTTTGCAAAAATTCTTAAACGTAAAAACACAGATGCTTTTTTGCAATTAGCATCCGTGTGAGGGAGTAATGATTTTACCATTATTAAATATTGTGCGTCAGTTTAATTAATAAAACACGTATATAATAAATTAGAATATTATTATCTAATCATAAAAAATTGACTAATAAACACCGGTAAACACTTATATAGAGCAGGAATCGAGAATGACTCTAACAATGTATTTCCATAGACATGGAAACGTTAGGGACAATCACATTAAAAACTTTTTTAATAAATAAAGAATTGATCAGCACCAACTTAATAAAACATTAAGTTGTTAATAGATGGTTTGTGGGAAAAGTCCATTCGAAAGTATATTAAGAATACTTAGGAATGATTGGAATATTGATCTAAAAACCATGCTAAGGTATATTTTGTGAGACATAAATAAAAATAAATTGCCCAAAAAATATAGTCTTAACTCTGGAAGCACAAAGCTATGAATTAAAAATTAGCATCAAAACTATTGTTGAAAAACATATCATATATTTTTATAATATCTTTTCATGAAAAGTCTTTTAAAACGTAATTTTTAACATTTTGAGTGGGTTTCTTATTGATTGATTCTATGTAGCCTAACGACTTATCGAAGAAATCTTGTTATGAATTATAAAGGATTCTATCTGTGTATTCTTCAAAATGTTCTTGGTAGCGTAAATCTTCTGGCAAGATAGGGTAGAAACCACAATGGATCGCCTCTAAACACTAATATAGAAAAAATCATGAATGGAAGTGACAGGCAATATCTTAGACTCAGAAACTACCTTAAGGTAACTATTGTAAGTTTCTAAATATCAAATATGGTCTAAATAAGGTCCATATTTGTGAATTAATTCTCGTTTTAAGTCTTCTGAAATTCTTGAAGTTAAGTTTATTTTGAAATCTACATTTTCATTGTTTAATAGATCAGTAAGTTTAAGAAATAAGTCTGGCCGTTAGTCGTACTCCCATCTATAAATAAATAATAGGGTAGGAACTGTTATTTAATTTGACTTATATTTTGCTACGGAGAATTCTGCGAATAATTTAGTATTTAAACCTGTTGAAATAACTGATGATTTATTATTAAAAATTCCACAGATTTTAAATTTCTGTAGTCTGGCATTTTTTTTAGTAGATCTTTGCAATCATACAAGAAAACCTTTTGATGATAAGTACTATTAAATAGCACATGATCAGCAACAAGGCAAGGTTAATAATTTGAATATCCATATGATAGATCTCGACGTTTAGATTTCGAATATTGGGATATAGGATAAGTTAGCTGATTCTCATGCATGTAAAGGATGCAAGGAATTTCTCATTCATTTGGTAATAGATTTTTTTAAAAAAAAGATAGAGCAAGCATATCAATAACAATAAAGTAGATCTGGCTTTCTTCAAGATTCCTTTACTTCATTTGGCATGGTGTAAGCAGAGCCTTACATTCTCCATGACCAATAATGAGGAGGAATAGCGAAAATCTCAATTACGAACTTGCTGTGTTCTTTAACACCTTCAGCCCAGATTCTGTGAGATCCATTATATTATGGTACTATAACATACATAAGCATCAGATAATGATAAGGTATGCTATTGTAGTAGAAGGGTATGTTTCGGTAAAAGCCTACTTAACATAATATAAATTATAGGCTAAATTAGTATGGGAGAACTTCTGGATAAAAAAAACTAGTGCCAGAAAATCTGACACTAGCCAATCATTATAGAACAACTTCCATTAGTTCTCAAATGTAATTTTATTTATTTAAATTTCTAAATTCTCAAGAAAGAATAATCTTCTTCGACTAATCTTTTAAATAGCTAAATAATCCCTGGTTAGATTTTAACCCCATTTTTTTGATCTTTTTTCTGTTAATTTTCAATAGCTTCTTTGTTGCTTGTGTATACTGAACTGTCCATTTATGAATTTTCTTTTGTTTATTGTTTTTAGACTTTTCTGTTCGAATTTGCGATTTCTCCTCGAAATCTGTTAATAGATTTTTGAATTCTTTGACAGTTTTCTTAAGACCTTGCTCGTGGATTAAGATATTGAATAAATTCCCATTTATTGTGATCTGATCTTCAAAGATGTCTTCAACATCATCGTCGATCTCTGTAATAAGATCAAAATATCTCCAATCTGATAATGAGATTTCTTGTGCACATTCTTCGCTGTAGAGAGCAATAATATTTCTCATTAATCGGACATCACAGGATTTATAATAGTAATAATATTCTCTTGTAAGTCTTGTGGGTAAAATACCTTTACGTAATTGAGTTTCATGCAATTGATATTTTCTAATATGCTTAGTCAGTTCTTTGGCTTCATTACCACGAATATCAAGTACTTCCAAGCATTGAAACATTCCTTGCCAATATTTATCTAAACTATCTGAATCTAACTGCCAATTACTTTCTAAGTATAAGTCCAAGTCATAAATGGCAGCTTGTAATTTAAATAATTTACTGCGTAACCATCTTCTATCTTCTTTTGGTAGATAGCTCAACAAAAATGGTATTTTCCTGTATTTAAATAATTTTTTTATTTTCTTCTTCAGTTTCTTTTTCATCTAATTAATTCTCTCATTTTACAAATAATAACTACTCCTTAATAGCCTAAATATATTAGCTATACAGTCAAAAGTAATTCATCTTTTTTCTTATTGATTATTGAAATCTCATTATCTACTATTTGTAATTCTTCACTTAATTGCCGGATTAGCTCAGATACATGATCATTCGTAGAAACGATATTGTGCAAAGAACTTTTTATCCTTTGTTGTACGATCCAATCTGATATTAAATTGTCAAAAAAGAAGTCAGAAAACTTATTGAAATCGCCAACGTCAAGATTAAACTCAATACTATTTTCATTAATATCACGTAATTCTCTACTGAATAAACTCAACTGATGTTGGGTTGTTGTCAATACTTTAACAGCATTGTCTATCGCTCGATGTTTCATGTATTTAGTATGTCTGTCTTTGCTATACATGTCCCATCTACCCCAATCTTTAGCTTTCTTAAGGAATGAAATTAAAGCAACTAACAGTTCTTTTCCCTTTTCCCCTTCTCTTATAGCCTCTTGTAACTCTACATGGAATGAATTTAATGTATCAAGTTGATTCAATAATTTTCTGAATTGATTTTGCAAATTTGAATCTGAAGATGATAGTATTTCAGTTTCTCTCTTAGACTTTAAGTCATCTAAGTTTTTTTTGATTAAAGGAAGTTGGGTTATTTTTTTTGCAAGAATTCCTCTTTCGTATTCTTGCAATTCTATTCTCTGTTTTAGCTCTTTATACATAAGTGAAGCCTCTAAGTATTCTTGTCTTTCTTTTTCTAATTGGGCTTCCTTATTTCCTAAGGTTTTATAAAATAATGACTTAACTCCGATTTTTTCCAAGTCCTCTATATCCTTAAGTTCTTTATCTAATCTCTTATCTAATATTTTCATTTTGTCGTAGGAGTCCTTTAAGGAATTTTCTATTTCATTCACATGACTGCTAATGACCTTTAAAGACTCGTATTTTTCCAGGGTATCCTTAATTTTTAATTGGATAGATGTTAATGCGTTCATTTGCTCTACTTATTTACATAAATGTAATATCTAGTCAATAAATATGAAATTATTCTAATTGTGGCATAAGTTGGAATTTTTGAAGTATTTTTATAAAAATCAAAATTTTTATGGGAATTATTAAGGACTTAAAAAATCTATTTTTCGCTTCTTCAAGTGTAGCTAAGCATTCTGCGGAGAAAGCAAGTGACTTCATGTTAGATGAAGGAGCTGAGTTATTAGATAAAACTAAAGATATCGTAAGTGATACAGGGGGTACTATTATAGACAAGGCATCAGGGCTGAAAGACACTCTAAAAGATAAGAGTGGAAACATCATAGATTCCTCTAAGTCTACACTAAGCGATCTCGGTGAATCATTAAATGAGAATCCATTAGTCAATAAAATGAAAAACTTTACAGAAGATGTCGGAGAGAAAGTCATGGATAAAGGCGGAGACCTTATAGAGCAGGGTAAAAGCGTCAGTGAGTCTGTAGGTGAGAAGGTATTAGATGCTAAGGACAAACTTATGGATAAGGCGATGGATGTGAAAGAACAAGTAGGACATAAGTTAGATGAGACAATGGACAAGGCGGATGCATGGGCTGAAGCAGAAAAACTCAAACCTAAAAAAGAATTTGCTGATGATACTATAGATGCAAGTGGCTCATTATTAGAAGGAAAAGATGACTTCTTCAGCAAAGCAGACAAATTTGCAGAAGGAGAATATGATGCTTTTTCTGAAGGAAAAATTACAATAGACGATACTAAGATCGAGAAGCCAAAATTTGAAGATGGAACCCCTGCTACGGGATTTAAAGATCTGGATGGAGATGGTAACGAGATCATAGATGATGCTATTATAGAACCTGAATAGCTAATTATGCTTGATATCCAGGCAGCATTTTACTATATTACTGTATCTTAAAAATTATAGAGTACTCTTAATGTCACCACTAAGCTTAAATAATCATACAGAAAAGGATCTGATTGCCATGTGCATAGACGGTGACTCGTATAGCTGTAAGCAGTTGTTCGATATGTATTCTCGTAAAATGATGGCGATATGTTATAGATTCGCCAGAGATCGTAATGAAGCTGAGGATATTCTACAAGAAGGATTTATTCGGATTTTCAATAAGTTATCCTTGTACAGCGGCCAAGGGGCATTAGAATCTTGGATGAGAAGAGTCATTATCAATACGGCTATAAAATATAAGAAACGGCATATTATTAAGCATAGTTATTCTGACATAGATAATGTGCATGCCCTCGATACGACGCCTAGCGTTATAGATGATATATCAAGAGATGAGATTCTCGCTCTCGTCCAATCACTACCCGAGGGCTACAGAATCGTGTTCAGTCTATACGTGATAGAAGGTTATAGTCACAAGGAGATTGCTGATAGATTAGAGATAGGAGAAAGTACATCTCGCTCTCAATTAGTAAAAGCCAGAGCTCTATTAAGAACTAAATTATTAAACCACAGAAAATTAGCGGGTTGAAGCAGTTTGACAAAGAATTACGTGATCTCTTATATGATGCAGAAATGCCTGTGTCCACTACCCTATGGGATAATATCGAAAAGAGAATAGATACTAAGCCAGAGAAACCTAAGTATTGGATGGTATTCATGCTCACAGTATTGGTTTTGCCAATATTGTTAGTTATAAATTCCAATAATCCAAGTAAATCCGACTTTATAAAATCAACGGAAATTGTAAATCATACAAAGCAACAATTTGCTTACAATAAGCAAATACAAACGAAGAATCTTAAGCCTACTCAGAATGAATTTTTAACTATTAACTCTAATAATTCTGATATTCAAATCGCGAATAATAGTACATCAGATATCGGAGAAAAAATTAATATTTCTACGCAGGAAAATATACATGCATACCAATCAAGAACTTTTAGCTCGATCGCAAGTGAGCAAATCGGTTCTGAATCAAGCACCATAGAAAGAAAAGACAATATAAATTCTGTCTTATTGAAGTTTGGAACGATAGCACATCCACTAGCAATCGACTTAATATCTATCCAATCAGTTAATTCAGAATATGGAGATGAAAGACCTCTGATTAAGAGATTATTCTCTGCAGGAACAAAATGTCCAAGTTTCAAACGTAATCTTAAAGGCTTATATCTATGGACTGATGTTACCTCCTCCTACGCTGCACAGTCTCTCAGTAGTAAGCAAGGTGAATTATCGGAATACATTAATTCAAGAAATGAAAGTGAGCATAGTTTATACTCTTACTCTTTCAGCACTGGATTAGGTTACATACATCCATCTGGATTATTCTTGGAAGTAGGACTTACATATGACAAAATCAATATGAAATTCCATAATAAGGAAGAAAATATTATCGGTACAGAAGAGATTATACATATAATTAGGGATCAAGATGGAATTGAAGTTGGCACAGAAACGGAAACAAGACCTATCATAGGTTATAACGAAATTGTAAATCATAATACATTTACACAGGTAGAGCTTCCCTTACTTTTAGGCTTTGAGATGCCTGTTACACCTACATTTAGTTTAGCTGTCAAGGCAGGACCTAATTTCAATCTGAGTTCGCAAAATGAAGGTCGCATTATGAATGTAGAAGGTTCTCCATTCTACTATGGAGACAATAGTGAGACAAAGATATACAAAGATAAGATAGGAGTCGGATATATCGCTAGTGTCAATTTAGTAAAGAATCTTAATCATAATATGTCTCTAAATATGGGTCTTAGTGTAAAGTCTTATGACCAATTCAATAACGATAACAATCCACTAAAGAATTCTTTTATTAAATATGGCTTGTCTACAGGGATCAGATATCGGTTCTTGTAATCATCACCATAATTATAAATTTAAGGAACATCTATTAAAATAGTAAAGTGAAACAACTGACAATTTTTACTCTCAGTTTAATATTTTTATTCTCGTGTGTCAAAGATAAAGATGAGTTTATATCCAAAGAACTCAAGCCGATCGAGAGAGAATTAAGAAACTTACTGCCTTCTAATTCTTCTGAGCACACACTTAATAGCAATGAGCGAAGCCTAATCACAAGCCAATACAACTTGCAAATAGAACTGGAACCAAACTCTTTTTTCGAAGCCAAAGAATCATCGAATTACTTTCAGTTCTACTTTGTAGAGTTATCTTCATATTCTGATTACCTAAGTCATAATATTTCACATCTCACGGGTGATGCCATTAATAATGTTATATACAGTGTCTATATATCAGCTTCAGAAAAGAATGAAGAATTATCTCTTATTAATAACAAGAAAATTAAAGTTAGATTTCCCTCAGATATGATAGATGGGGATATCGTAATCGGAAATGGTTATGTAGAAAATGATGAAATTCTCTGGGACTACGATAATCAGTCCATAGTATCATCTATGGATTATATCTCATGGACAGTAATGAATGAGGACGGAACGGTTGTAGACGTCAGTGGTTATGAATTATCACTATCCCAAACGGGATGGTATTCTATAGCGAGTAATGATGATAACGCAATGACGCTCAAGGATGTATGCATTAATTTAAATTCGGAGTTTCTCAATGTAGAAAACTCCATTGTGTATTTTCTATCGCAAGACAACAGACTCCTGACTAAGGCTCAAGGAACAGAAAGCAATAGTTATTTCTGCAATTATAATTTACCAATAACTGGCTCTGAGATCCAAGCAATTTCTATTTCATATGATGATGGTGATCAGAACTTCTACTATAGCCAAGAAACTTTTTCTGTAGATCAGTTATCAAATAATCTGTCGCTGAGTCCTGAAATAATTACTAAGAAAGAGCTAAAAGAAAAGTTAGAAAGTCTATAAAAGGTTTTTGATATTCGCTGGACTATAATTCACTGATTTTAGTACTTTTCCATCTGACTCACGATAGACAATGAATTCGTGTTCTCTATCCACGATTTGTCCTTTAGTACCATCCTTCTGATTATAATGTTCCACGGTTGCCTCAGCCTCTTCTAATGTCTTACAGGTCTTACTCATATTAGATCTCTGGACTTCTTCGAATAATTCTGCAAATTTATCAGCCAGCCCAAACTCTAAAATAGCCCCCGACAATACATATTGTATATCGCATAAAGCATCTGCTACTTCTACAAGATCATTTTTAGCTATAGCTTCTTGGAGTTCATTAAGTTCCTCTTGCAGTAGATTCACTCTTAACATACATCTATCTGCATTAGGAATAGTGGGTTCCTCTAACACTGGTAGATCAAATGTGTTATGAAACTTTGCTACATCGCTTAAGCCATTTGGCTCTTTATAATTTTTCATTCTAAAGTGTATTTATTTTGCTCTGCAAATAAACGAAATATCTACTTATATCGACTATTCTGATAAATATCAGAGGCTTCAATCTATACCGCTTGTTAACAAATTGGTATTCTCTTCAGGATATCCAAAGCAATTGATTTGATATTAAAATTACTACGTATCAGGGTGTGTGCATGTACACGCATTGCAGCTCTGTATACTGCATCACTGTACCACTTATCAAAGGAACCAATAAGCTCATCTGGATGATCAAACAAGATGGCATGCTTTCCATTCATAATTGGAATACCTTCAAATCCTTTAGTCGTAGACATAACTGACTTACCGAGTGCCATACTCTCAAGAATCTTAACCCGAATACCACTGCCAGATATTAATGGTGCAATGACGCCATCTAAGTCTGAGAGAAAATCAGTAGCGCTTTCTACCTCTCCATGATATATTATATTTTTTGGAAGTCTATCTTGGAAGTTAATGCTCGCTCCCCTACCTGCTAAGTGGAACTTGAGCATTGGATATTTATGTAATAATACAGGCCATATATCATCGAAGAACCACAATAGTCCTTCTATGTTAGGGCGCCAATCAAGTGATCCAATATACCCGACTTTTAACTCACCTTTATCTAAATCTGAAGTTTGAGTAATTTTTGATTTGATCCTAATGCCTACAGGTGCAACTATAGCATCGGAGGAGAAGCCAAGCTTTTCATATTTTGCTTTGTCTTGCGCAGTGATTGCTACAAGCAAGTCATAATTATGGATGTTGTCTAACTCGTATTTTTTTAATCTCTTATAACAAATATTATAATACCATTTCTTAAAAATGGAGATCTCACTACTTGCAAGATTTTCCCATATTTCATATTCCATATTGTGAGATCTGAATACAATCTTACCGTCTGAATATTCTCTTATAATTTCTACATAAGGTACAAGATAAAGTGTCTCTAACTGGATGAAGTCATATGAGTTAGCTGACAATTGACTTATTAATGCAGCTCGAAAATCTTTAGATATAAATCTCTCTATATTATATGATTTTTGCTTGATTAAATTAAATAATGCTGAGAAGAATCTAACTCCAGAATCTATATTCACACATCTTACAGAATTGTAAAAGAGTGGTTTATTGTTCCTTATCTCTTGTGAAACATGATGCTTCTTTGTGTTCATAGCTAAGAGATCGACTACACAATTAGCAGCATGATATCCCTCTGCCATGCTTAAGACGGCAATAGATTCACCATCTTTAGCTGGATAAGGAAATTTCTTAGTTAATTGTAAGATTTTCATCTAATTGTAAAGGTAAAATTTAGACTTGTTTATCTTATTTAATTACCATAATAGAATACCTACAATTGACTTATAGACCTTTATACAGGATTCACTCACATATTAGGATTAAATTATATAGATTAGACACATGTTAATAGCCAAAGACATCCATAAGTCCTATGATGACTTAAAAGTACTCCGTGGTATCGATCTGGAAATCCAGAAATCTACGATTACCAGTATCGTAGGAAAATCTGGTAGTGGTAAGAGTACCTTACTCCATATCTTAGGTACATTAGATAAAGCTGACAAAGGTAGTGTCACAATAGACGGTCAGGATATTAGTAATTATAATGACAAATCTATAGCCGCTTTTAGAAATCAGAAAGTCGGTTTTGTATTTCAATTTCATCATTTGATACCAGAATTTACGGCGTTAGAAAATGTTTGTATTCCTGGATATATCAGAAATACAAAAACCCAAATAGTCAACAACAGAGCGAAAGAGATTCTTGATTATTTGGGGCTATCAGAACGACTCCATCACAAACCATCAGAGCTTTCAGGAGGAGAACAACAGAGAGTTGCTGTAGCTAGAGCATTAATAAACTCTCCAAGTATAATATTTGCAGATGAGCCCACAGGTAATCTCGATACTAAGACCTCAGAAGAACTACATGAGCTATTCCTGCAACTTAAGAAAGATCACGGTCAAACTTTCATCATTGTAACGCATAATGAGGAACTGGCTAAGCTTAGTGATCGATGTCTGGAGATGTCAGATGGCGTCATCTTGTCGTGAATAGTCCAATGCTTATAAAGTGAATAAGAATTTGTTTCCGATTAGAAATACAGAGAGACTGATCTTAAGAAAACCAGATGAACATGACTGGGAGATGGTAAGTTATCTGCGTTCTGACAATGAAGTAAATAAATACGTCAAAAGAATGAGTGCAGAATCTAAAGAAAAAGCGATCGCTTTTATAAAGAAAGTTAATGGAGGGATAATAGATCAGTCTATTCTATACTGGGTAATTACTGAAAAAGAGAATGAAGAGATGATTGGAAGTATATGTATCTGGAATTTTTCTGAAGATCGCAAAACTGCAGAAGTAGGATTTGACTTAAGTCCAAAATTTCAAAAACAAGGAATAATGGATGAGTCTCTCAGAAGTGTGCTTGACTATGGATTTACATACTTAAATTTGGATACTATAACTGCTTATACTCATAGAAAAAATATCAGCTCTATAACACTTTTAAAGAGAAATAGATTTACACATAATTCTGAGATGATAGATTCTAATAATAAAGACAATATCATTTTAGAAATAACAAGTAATACCTATGAAAGAGCAAAGTGATCTAATCGAATTTAGTTCCAGTTCTTAATATGCAAACATGGACTCGGATAGTCCAGAGTATCATAGATTCCGTAATCCACTGAAAAAGGGTTAACCAAAAATTCTAATGGAGCATCTGAGAGTTCTGGAATCCAATGCCGTATGTATTCTCCCTGCGGATCATATTTCTTAACTTGTACTGGGATATTAAAATATCTATCTGATCTCGGGTCAGTACCTACTCCAGCTATATAATTCCAATTACCATAATTAGAACAAGGGTCATAGTCCAAAAGTTGCTTCTCAAAATATTCAGCACCCCATATCCAATTTATCTTCATATCTTTTACCAGAAATGATGCGACATTCTGTCGTCCCCTATTAGACATAAATCCTGTAGCATTTAGTTCTCGCATATTAGCATCTATAAATGGAATACCTGTTGTCGCATTACACCATTTATCGAATAATACTTTATTATCGAATCCTTCTAAATGCTCTACTTGCTTGATGCCGGAGGGTTTGAATATATTATTTTGATGCTTTTTCGCCATCAGTCTGAAATAATCTCTCCACATCAACTCGAATACTAACCAGTAGGTAGAATCGTTTTTTTGCCGTTTGCTCTCGTACTTTTTGATCTCATCATAGATAAGCTTTGGGGACAAACATCCTTGAGCTAAGTATGGAGAAAATTTGCTGGAATAATCTCTACCCATTAAGCCATTGCGTGTCTTTTTGTAAGTAGATATTCTATCCGATTCCCATAAGTAATAATTAAGTTCTTTCAGTGCTTGTGTTTCTCCTCCTCTTAAAGTAATGGATAGCTGACTGATTGTGTTTATATCATAATCAAGTGACTCTAATGAGGGAATCTCACCTTGCTCTAAATCTGCTGTCAGTTTTGGTATTGCTTCCTGTGGACCTGGTAATGGCGGTCTGATCGGAACGAACTTCTCTACTTCCTTGCGGAATGATGTAAAGTGATCAGGGCAATGTGTAATAGGAAATGGCAAGTCTGCGGTATAATACAACATCTTTCCACGATAATATCTCATCTCTTGACCGATCGTCCATAGAGCATGTTCTAGTTTATCTTGTACGTCGACTTCGTATGCAGTCCGTTCTCTGTTACAATAGACATATCTTGTCTTACACTCTCTTGCTATCTCTGGAAGAATATCTTCAGGCAGTCCAACTCTTACATATAAATCAGATCCAATTTTCTGAAGATTAGCTCTTAAGTCAGATAAGCTTTCTAATATAAACTGTGCTCTATGAGGCCCCGTTCTTCTTATGTTTCTTGTGCTGTAACCTAAAAATAATCTGGGATCTATGACATAGACTGGGATGATCTCATCACTATCTCTAAGGGCATCTAATAATGCTTCATTATCATGTAGACGTAAATCATTTCGAAACCAGACAATTGATCTTTTCATATATGAGTCAATTACTAAATTAGAACTAACTTTGAAACATCTTTCTAATTAATTGGTTGTAAATATCATGAAATATTCGATTCTTCTTCTTTTTATTTTATCCATTCTCACTGCATGTAAGCATAGTGAGGCAGACACTGAAGTGCAGGTTCTCTATGATAAAGTAATAGAAATCCATGATGAAGTCATGCCTAAAATATCTGACATCAATAAACTAAAAAAGAGAATCAGAAAATCAAATGATAAGAGCAAAAGCGCTCTGTCGTTACTCAAAGAACTCGATGATGCAGACGAGGCAATGATGTCTTGGATGTCAGATTTTCAAAAGTATAAAACACTTTCTGACTCGAGTAGTCAAGAGAAATTAAAGTACTTAGAAGTAGAAAAAACTAAGATCACAGAGGTAAGTGATCAGATGTTAAGCTCTATAGAGAAAGCCACTAAATTCTTAGATAAGAAATGAAAAATCTAATTCCATTTTTGCTATTAATATTACTTTCTTGCACTCAAGAAAGTAACGAGCCACTTCCTATTTTAGGAGAGAGAAAGGTGGTGAATGGTGACACATTATACCATCAGATACCTGAGTATAGTTACATCAATCAAGATAGTATCATCGTAACTCACGACTCCCTCAAAAATTTTATTTATCTATCCGATTTTTTCTTCACTTCATGTCCTTCCATTTGCCCTGTTGTAAAAAAGCAAATGCTAAGATTATACGATAAGTATAAAGACATCGATAAAATCAGATTAGTCAGTCATACCATAGATCCTAAAAGAGATACTCCAGAGAAGCTCAAGAAGTATGCTCGCGATCTGAAAGTCGATGATCGCAAGTGGATGTTTCTCACTGGCGACAAAGAAGAATTGTTAGATATGGCTGATGAGTACTTCGTTACAGCGTACGAAGATCCAGATGCACCAGGAGGATTTGATCATTCAGGATTGATTCTATTAGTGGATACTAATCGACACATAAGAGCTTTTGCCCAAGGGACTGATCCCGAAGATGTCACGGAATTATTTGGTGATATAGAAAAGCTATTAGATGAATATAAAGTGGATTAGTATAGTGACAGCTATAGCAATTTCCTTAATTATATCTTGTGATTATAATACTTATCAGCAAGGCAAACAACTCTACTTAGATAACTGTGGTCACTGCCATATGACGGACGGTTCAGGGGTGGGAGACCTCTACCCTTCCCTTGATAATCTTGGAATTAATTATGATTACACTAATATCTCGTGCACTATAATTAATGGAAAGAAGTCACCCAACTCCGTAGTAGAGATGGTTCCAATGACGAACCTGACAGATATAGAAATGAACAATATAATTAACTATCTCAAATGTGTAATGAATAAACAAGAAGGAGAGATTAGTATAAAAACTACAAGAGAACAAATATTAGAATGCCAAAAATAATGATCAGTCTCAGACATAGACTATCAAGATTTAAAAGCGATTGCTAAAATTATAATAACCTATGAAACGCTACGTCCTCTCAGAAATAAGGATCAATGCTAAAGCTCCAGTTATTATAGACGCTCTCGTTGATTATAAGCATCTGAAGGAATGGTGGGGAGTAGATTCTGCATTTATACAGAAAAAGGATGGAGGATTGTATTGTCTGACATGGTTGAGATCTGTAGATGGCATAAAGTTTATAAGTACAGGGAGGATTAATCTTCTCAATTCTCGTTCTCATCTGCACTTAGAGGATATGCTCTATATTAACTCTGAGAGACCTATTTTAGGACCTTTCACTATTATGTTCGATGTAGAAGAACATGAAAATTACTCCATGCTTAGAGTCCGACAGAATGGATTCGAAAAAGGGAACAATGATAATTGGGAGTGGTATTACAAGGCAGTGACTGATGGCTGGCCAGAAGCACTGATTATACTTAAGAAGTATATAGAAAAGCTATAAAACTCAATCAAGAAGCATATCTCCTGCGTCTAATATAATTGTATAGTAATCCAAATAGAACAACGATTACAACTGGCATAACTACATTGATAATCTGCCACTTAGACGTATTCTCTTGAATCTCTACTTGATTTAGTATTCTAAGTTTCTGAGACTTGTTTCTCGCATCTATAAGGCCATAGTCGTCTAGTAGATAGTCTATTACATTGATGATAAAATCTTGATTGCCTTTATAGATAGACTCACTCCACTTGTTATATCCCATCGGGCTAATTCTATTATTCTTAGCGTCATAGAGATTCTTAATGATATCAGAATCACTTATAATGACTTGAGAAGTGGCAGCACTCTTTTCTTTAAATGAAGAACCTATCTGATCTAAGCCAGTCTTCATCTCCTCTGTCACTCTATTCTTAAAAAATGATTCGAATTCCCCCTCCAGCATTACAGCTACAGGCAAAAATGATTTATTGTAAGCTTCTACTTTCTGCTCCACTCTTAATATCTCAAAGCTTAATCGCATAGGGTATATCTGACGACGTGCATACTTAGAACTTGTAAGCAGTGGTGTGTAAGTAATACCCTTATCGTTATCTAGAATATCTATAGAACTAACAAAGGTAGAACTTACCCTATCTATATTCTTGACGATTGGAGACTCTTGATTAGCCTGAAGCAGTGGGTGATAGACCCAATTAAACAACTGCGTCTGCGCTTCCCCACCCTGCTGCCCGATCACCTGAGGAATACGAGTATTTTCCAAATCGAGTACTAAGTCACTATTGACCCTTATCCCATATTTGAATAGCATAGACTCCAGACCATTCTCATATTTACGTGGAACATAGATAGAATTATTATTCAGACTATCCAGATTAACTGCAAATTGATCTACTAACCAGATGATCTTCCCACCATTCATGAGATATTGATCTATTTTGAACTGTGACTTATCTGACACCTTCCACTTAGGTCCGGCAATGATGAGGACATCTATTTCTTTTTCGATCTGATACATAGAGTCCAGATTGATATAACGGACTTCTGATGTACGTCCTATCTCAGTGGAAAGCTTAGCAGTCTGTTCTTGGAGTAATTCACCGTTACCTTCTGTCAATGCTATAATCGGTATCTTCTTACGGAATAGCTTTTCTATAGAGCTTATAAGTTTATATTCTAATAATGTAATGGACCTATTAATAGCTGCCTCTTCAGATTCTCCTCTACCCATTGGTTCGAGGAGATTGACAGGAACTTTTACTGTTCCATATTTGATTATTGCATAGGGATAGATAAGTTTCTCTACACGCTGATCGTTCTCCACTATCATAAGATTCTGAGGATATATTCCATCTATGCTAAGATTCTTTCTGATCTGATTTTTCTGCTCAGTTGTTCCTTTAGAAGGATTGATAGATTTGTATTCGAGATTAGGATTGACTGATTTGAATTCCTTTATAATCTCAAGCGTCCGTTCTCTTAATTGGCTTAGACCAGCGGTCATATTCCCTTCCAGTAATAAGTCGATAGTCACGATATCGTCTACATCTTCCAATAAGTCCAATGTAGAATCCTCTAATGTAAATCGCTTATCTTCAGTAAGATCTACGTAGGTATATAACTCAGCGGATATCAAATTGACCACGATCATAATTGCAATAATCATGAGTGTCTGCACGATTACTTTTAGTTTCCTGCTGTATTCTTTCATCACCACTTTCTTCGATTAAGAGAAACATAAGTCAACCATAGAAATAGAAAGATCATCGATATAAAATATATGATATCTCTCGTGTCTATTCTTCCCTTACTGATGTTTTCATAGTGGTATTCTATTCCTATACTTCGTATGGCTGCATCTATCTTACCGTAGAAAATAGGTAACTCACTAAAGAAGCTAAATGCAAAATAAAAGAAGAAACAAAAGAATGCTGTGACTATAAATGCAACTACTTGATTAGAAGTCAGACTAGACATCCATAATCCAATAGAAGCGAAAATAGCACCCAAAAATATAAGTCCGATATAAGATCCTATGGCACCACCACTATCTATATTTCCCTTAGGAGATCCTAATTGTACTACGCTGTAATAATAGACTAGTGTTGGCAATATTGCCAATACGATTAGACCAATGGTAGCTAAATATTTACCACCTACAATTTGCCAATCTGTTAATGGCTTAGTCGCCAATAACTCGAGAGTGCCTTGTTGCTTTTCCTCAGAAAAAGTATTCATTGTAATAGCTGGAATCAGGAACAAAAAGACCAATGGCGCTATGGTAAATAACTGACCGATACTTGCATAATTATAATTGATAATGCTTGTATCAGATAATACCCAGAGAAACAGACCGCTAATTAGTAGGAATATAATTATAGATATGTATCCAGTCAGTGAGCTGAAGAAGGCTGTTATTTCTTTATAAAATATACTTATCAATTGCTACTTTCTTTAGTCACTGATTTAAATACATTTTCGAGGTTTGACTTTTGCATAGTCATGCTTAGGATTTTATTATTTTGACTCACCACAGCATCAAATATATCCTCTCTTATATCTCGACCTGATGCTAGCTTGATCAGAAAATTCTTAGAATTATTAGAAGATATTTGCATCGTCTGATCTATGTCCATCAGATATTTTTCATTCATCTGATTGAGCAGCTCTAACTCTACGATTGTTTCGGTACCTGCATTTTCATTCAGGATAGATAATTGATCATCTGCAACAATCTTACCTTCGTTCAGTATGATAATCTTATCACATATAGATTCTACTTCTTGCAAGATGTGAGAGGAGAATATGATCGTCTTATCCTTCTTAAGACTAAGTATGAGATCTCTGATTTCTTGTATCTGATTAGGGTCCAGACCTGAGATAGGCTCATCTAATATGAGCACCTTAGGATTATGTATGATTGCTTGTGCAATCCCAACCCGTTGTCTATATCCTTTACTGAGAGCAGATATTTTTTTATGTTTTTCTTTAGTTAACCCCACCGAGCTAACTGCATCTACCACTTTAGTCCTTATGTCTGATAGACCATGTACACGAGCTATGAATGACAAGTACTCTTGTACATACATGGACTTATATAATGGATTATGTTCTGGTAGGTATCCTATGAGAGATTTGATCTTAAGATCTTGGTGTACCACATCATGACCGCAGACTGTTGCTTGTCCACTATCTGCTGGCATATAGCAAGTCAGGATCTTCATCGTCGTACTCTTGCCTGCACCATTAGGACCTACGAGCCCAGTTATCTGACCTTCCTTTGCCTCGAAACTGATATTATCTATCGCTCTCTGGTCACCATATAATTTGGTCAATCCTTGTACCTGAATACTCACTTAATTGTCTTTATTAATGCTCTTACAGATCTCATCTATTGTTAACGCTTTTTCTACAGAATAATTGGATATCTCTGTTCTTCTGAGAGCGTAAAGGTAGGCAGAAGTATTGAGTTTTTGTCCTATGTCTCTTGCGAATGCTCGGACATAGGTGCCCTTTCCACAAAGTAGATCTAATCCAATAAATGGCGCCTCGTAAGACTTCACATCCACTGTATGTATAATGACTTGCTTTGATTTAGGTTTGAATTCTTTTCCAGCTCTTGCTAATTTATACATAGCTCTTCCGTTTATCTTTGCTGCAGAATAAGCTGGAATTTCTTGAGTAGATTCTCCTAAGAATTTCTGAGCCTCTTCTTCTATCGATTGCAGACTTACATGATCATATGGTTTGATTTCTATTTCTTCCATCTCACGATCCAGGCTTTCTGTCGATGCACCTAATTTTATAATTGATTCATACTTCTTGTCATGGTTCTCTTCATGAGGTATAAGCTTCGTATACTTACCTACGAATATCATAAGCAGACCAGATGCCAATGGATCTAAAGTTCCATTATGACCTACCTTAAATTTCTTCCTACCATACAAGCTCCTTAATGCAAACCGTATCTTATTCACAACATCAAAAGAGGTCCAATCTAATGGCTTATCGACCAGAAAGACACAACCCGCTTCGTAATCGATGTCTTGTCCTATATTATCCTTGTCTATTACAATCATAGAAATGTATCTATTGCAATGACAGAAACCCCGACGATGAGACAGTAGATCGCGAAGTAACTCAGCTTTGCATTTTTTACAATCTTGATCATCCATGTACAAGCTAATATTCCAGTTATAAATGCCGCTAAAAATCCAACGATAAGATAAGAAGCAGAAGGCATGTTCTGACTGAAATCTCCAGATAATAAATCTTTAGCAATCTTACCAAAAATCAATGGAATCACCATCAAGAATGAGAATCGAGCCGCCTTAGATTTGTCCACACCTAATAATAATGCAGTTGCTATGGTGGCACCTGACCTAGATATACCCGGTAAGATGGCCACTGCCTGACTGACACCTATTATGATGGCTGACATTAGGTTGATGGGTTTGTTTCCGGATAAGGTTCGCTCAGATAAGTATAGAAGAACGGCAGTCAATAATAACATGAAGCCAACGAATGTAATCTTCTGATGGAAAAAATTCTCGATGATATCATCGAAGAATACTCCTACCAATGCAGCAGGAATCATACTGATGACTATATAACCTACAAAGTATCTACTCTCGTGACCATTCTGACTAAATAGTGAAGTGATGATATCCCAAATGTCCTTTCTAAATACAACCATAGTTGCTATAGCTGTCGCAAAATGAAGAAAGACAGTAGTGAGCATACTTTGCTCTGCAAGGCTGTCATTTTGCAAGAGATATTTAGTTATCTCTAAGTGTCCGCTGCTGCTGACAGGTAGGAATTCTGTTAGACCTTGTACAATGCCTAATATCAAGGCCTCTAATAACTCCCACATAGAATCTTTACTTGAATATGGCGTATATTTCCACACACAGTCCTGTAAGAATAACAACAGGGGCAAGCAATGTTCTCCTAAGGCTATAGATCTGACCCTCGTCCCATACATTAGGGTCTTCATTATATCCACCTAACATAAGTAACATTCCTACGGCTACAAGTACTATTCCGATGATTACCCACTTGTAATTTTCTCTATTGAAAGTCAAAATTGCTTCGGAGTGTCGAGAACTTATAGCTGTAACTTTTGCCTTAGTGGCTCCTCCTGCTGGATTGGTTTTACGCTTGTTAGTTGTGACGACTACTTTTTTCTTCTTGGACATAATCAAGTATTTATGATTGTCTTTATCTTAGTATAAATGACAAATGAAGTGACGAAAATAATTAAAGCTAAAGGGATCAGACAAACAATTGACCAAAACCCTGCACTAAAGATCAAGTTTCCACCTAAAACAGCCGATTTTAATAGATAAACGGTCAAAATAAATAGAAATAAAGCCATTATCCATGATTTGATGGACAGTGCTAGGCCTTTTTTGTGATAAATAGATAATAGATATGACGGTGTAGCTCCGTCCAACAATAGCTTCTTTAGACTTTTACTATTCCTCTCAAAGTCTAAGCTCAAGCCAATATAAATGATGCTCAATACCAATAACAATATGATCGCATATAGAATGTAAGAGGTTCTAATTGGAGATGTCACCGATGTATAATGAACATCAGTATTGTCATCAGCTATAACAGAATTAATTCTCTGTACTCTTTCCATTGCATTAATATCAGCTAACACACTATCACTTTTTTCTGAAGAAATAAGAAGCGTTATATGATCCGAAAATGGATTACTCGTTTTGATATTGTCTCTGAGATTCTCCGGAATCTGAATATCAAAAAAGTCCAATGCCATCTCCTTTGGGATTAGTTTCACCTTATTAATACCTTCATTATTTATTAATGAACTATTAATTTGATTCCTTTGCTCAAGGGTTGTATTTTGCTTTAGTTCGACTAAGCATTCTTGGTCAGTTATTACATTATTTGATCGAGTAGAATATATTTGCGATAAGCAGAAATAGCTTAATAACAATAATAAATACCCTGCAATAATAGTAAGCAGAAATACGTGATTGTAAGAGAATTTATTTTTAAAAAATTTAGACATACGATACAAAGGTATGAACAATTATATTAAACATATTTATATATTTAGTTTCTTAATTTGTTGTTTTTACACATCTGATTGTCAGATAGTTATAGACAATGGTTCATTTGAAGGAACACCAGCTGATGCGACTATGCCAGCAGGATGGTTTGCCGGATCTGAAGGGACTACACCAGATATCTTACCAGGTTATTGGGGAGTATATAACGAGCCAGAAGATGGAGACACCTATGTCGGTATCATTACACGGCAAGATGGTACCTATGAGTGTCTGAGCCAAAGAGTATCATCTGTTATGAAAGCAGAATCTTGCTATAATATGTCGTTGTACTTAGCATTTTCTGATAACTATACAGGCTACAATACGCCTATTAAACTTAAAATATGGATAAGCTCATCTAAGAATTCTAAAGATCAATTAGTATATACTTCACCAACTATCAAGTCAGAGGATTGGAAGAAGTATTTATTTGAATTTATACCAAATGAAGATATGTACTACATCATGTTCGAAGCTTATACTGATAACGGGACTACTGCTCATAAAGGCAATATTCTCATAGATAAAGTATCTCCTATCTACCTTTGCGATAAAGCATAATCTTCATGACAAAAACAATTTTCCTTTTAAGTTTTTTACTTCTATTTATACAATGCAATTATGATATTATGACATTAGATATACAAGGACATAGAGGTTGCAGAGGTCTATTTCCAGAAAACACTATTCCCGCCTTCTTACATGCGATGGATTTAGGCGTGCATACCTTAGAGTTCGATGTAGTTATCTCTAAGGATCATCAAGTTATTGTCTCTCATGACCCATATATGTCTCATCATATATCCACTCTACCAGATGGAAGTCTCGTCACTGAAGAAAACGAAAAAGACCATAATATCTACAAATTGGATTACACTGAGATAAAAAGCTATGATGTGGGGCTAAAAGAGTTTCCAAGATTTCCAGATCAGCAAAAAATACAAGTCCATAAGCCATCTCTAAAAGATCTTATACAAAATACAGAAGAAAAAAATAATAAGATCCTTTACAATATTGAAATCAAAAGGACACCTGCGGGTGATAAAATTTTCCATCCAGAATATCAGTTATTTGCTGATTTAGTAATTGGTGAAATTACTGAGCTTGGTATAATGAATCGGACAACTGTGCAATGCTTTGATATAGCAACATTACAATATCTACATGAGACATATCCTGAAGTGAAGCTTGTCTACCTAATAGAGAATGAAGATCTCCCTGTAGATAATATCAATAAGCTCGGATTTATACCTCATGTATATAGTCCCTATTATAAACTTGTAGACACTGAATTAGTCAAATATTGCAAAAATGAAAATATGCAAGTTATCCCATGGACTGTCAATGAGACTGCAGATATGAATCAACTTATAGACTTAGGTGTAGACGGGATAATTACTGATTATCCTGATAGGTTGATTAGCTTATATGATGAAAGACTTAAGAAGTAAAGACTTAAAAAGATCTATGGGTATATGGCTGGAACTTATTGTAGACTTATTTCCAGCCAACTGATCCATCAGTTTTTATGGCTGTAAGCAAAAGGCATCCTGACATAGTCTCTTATATCTACTAACTCACGTATATTCGCATACTAAACAATGAGAATGTTAAGATATATAATAATAGCTATTGCAGCAATTACAATAATAAGTTGTAGTGACGATTCTACGGATCAGTCAAGGAAGGAAGTATTAGAAATATACTCTATCATATTGCAAAAAGATACTGTAGGAATAGGCAACCTGACCTATAAGGACATTAAGTATTTTGACAATGATAATGTGCTTATACAACAGGAGTTCTACGACAAAGAGAATAATCTGAAAGGTACAGAATACATTAACAGAGCCGCTAAGGAGAAGAGATCTAAGTATTACTCAGCTGACTCTACCTTGCTTTCTTACTATGACTTAGTCTATGAGTATGATGTATTGATGCTTAAGTCTGCCTTTGATGGTGGCACGGATCAGTTTCTTAGAGCTGAGCAGTACAAATACGACGAAATTGGTAATCGTAAGGAGAAAATGATATTAGACGAAAATGGTAAGATTAGCAGAGTCTACAAGTTTGTATATGATGAGTATGGCAATGAATCAGGCTTCTCAGGGTTCGATGAGAATGGAGAGATATTCCTATTAGAAACCTATAAGATTACAGAAAAGGATAAGAAGAATAGATGGACGGAAAAGTGGGGATACAGAGACAATGTACCATATACATTTTACAAAAGAAAAATTATAGACTAAGTAGATGCATTACGATTATCAATCAGTAGAAAAAAAATGGAAATCCCACTGGCAAGAATCGGGATTGTACAAGGTAGAAATAGACAAGAGTAAGGATAAGTTCTACGTTCTAGATATGTTCCCATATCCTTCTGGTGCAGGTCTCCATGTAGGTCATCCGTTAGGCTACATAGCTTCGGATATATATAGTAGATACAAGCGACAGAAGGGCTTCAATGTGTTGCATCCGATAGGATTTGATGCATTTGGTCTACCTGCTGAGGAGTATGCCATCGCTACAGGTGTACATCCAGCCGCTTCTACTGCAGATAATATAGTCCGCTACAAAGAGCAGATGGATAATATAGGATTCAGTTTTGACTGGTCTCGTGAGGTGCAGACTTGTGATCCCGATTATTATAAATGGACACAGTGGATCTTCACATTATTATTCTCTCACTACTATAATACATCCACAGAAAAGCCGGCTACAATCGAAGACCTAATAAATGGATTCGCAACTAACGGTAACGCAGAGACGACGGCTTACACAAGTTACAAAGAGACATTTTCAGCAGAACAATGGAATGGATACACTCCAAAAGAACAAACAGAAATATTATCACACTATAGATTAGCTTATCGCAATGTAGGATACGTAAACTGGTGTGAAGGATTGGGTACAGTACTGGCTAACGATCAGGTCAAGGATGGTGTATCAGAGCGAGGAGGTTTCCCTGTAGAGAGGAAAGCCATGACGCAGTGGAATCTCAGAATCACAGCTTACGCAGATAAGTTGTTATATGGATTAGACAATTTAGATTGGCCTAATTCTTTAGTAAGTATACAGCAGAATTGGATAGGTAGATCTGAGGGGGCAACTGTGTTTTTTGATCTATCAGGATATGATGAGAAAGTGGAAATATACACAACTCGTCCTGACACCATATATGGAGCGACATTTATGGTACTGGCACCAGAACATCCGTATGTACAGAAGATTACAACCAGTGATCAGTCCTCTGCCATAGAAGAATATAAATCATATGCTAATAAGAGATCTGAGAGAGAGCGTATGACTGAGGTCAAAGAGGTCACTGGAGCATTTACAGGAGCCTACGCAATCAATCCATTTACAAATAAGAAAGTACCTATCTGGATTAGTGATTATGTGCTGATGGATTATGGAACTGGAGCGATTATGGCTGTTCCCTCAGATGATGATAGAGATAATGCATTTGCCACAAAGTTCGGTATCGAGATCATAGAAGTCATCGATAAGAGTGCACATGCAGACTCAGGCAGACAAGATAAGGTCGGTACGATGATAAATTCTGATATCATTAATGGCATGCAGGTCAAAGATGCAATCAAGAAAATGTGTACAGAAATAGAGTCAAGAAATATAGGTCATATCCAAGTGAATTATAAGATGCGTGATGCTAACTTTAGCAGGCAGCGATATTGGGGTGAGCCATTTCCTATTATATATAAAGACGGTGTGCCTAATATTGTAGAACTGAAGGATCTACCTGTAGAATTACCATTTACCGAAGATTTCAAACCGACTAAGGGTGGCAAGTCCCCACTTGCAAGAATGGAGGAGTGGACACATACTGCAGATGGAGGGATAAGAGAAACGGATTCTATGCCAGCCGTCGCAGGATCTTCATGGTATTTCTTAAGGTACATGGATCCACATAATGAGAATGCCTTTGCAGATAAGGATATCATTGACTATTGGAAAGATGTAGATTTATATGTGGGTGGTGCAGAGCATGCGGTTGCTCACTTGTTGTATGCCAGATTTTGGCATAAGTTCTTACATGATTTAGATTATGTTCCTACTGCCGAGCCATTCAAAAAACTCATCAATCAAGGTATGATCCAGGGTGTGATAGAATTCATGCCCATGGTTAAATCTGAGGATGTGCAGAAGACATTTATAAGTTATGATATGATCGATCAGTTTGATTACGAATATGCATATCTTCCCGTACATATAGATTACGTTAAGGCATATGGAAGTGATCATTCTTACCTGGATGTAGAATCCATAAATCAATTTATAGGATGGAGACCAGATTATAAATCAGCCAAATATATTACCAAATCAGGCACCTATCAAAATGGTGAAATAATAGAAGGCAAAAGGGAAGACTTTCAGTTTGTGACAAAGTCAGAAGTGGGCAAGATGTCTAAGCGATACTTCAATGTTGTCAATCCTGACGACATCATAGAAAAATATGGTGCAGATTGTTTCCGGTTGTATGAGATGTTTTTAGGACCTATAGAGCAATCAAAACCTTGGGATACGCAAGGTATCGAAGGTGTCTCTAAATTCATCAGAAAATTCTGGGGTTTGTTTTTTAAGGATGACTCATTCACTATGTCATCGGATGCAGCTAATGCTGATGAGCTAAAGGTATTGCATCAGACGATTAAGAAGGTTTCGGAAGATATCGAGAAGTTTTCATTTAATACTGCAATCAGTGCTTTCATGATATGTACGAATGAGCTGAGAAAATTAAACTGTAATAAGGAAATTATATTGATGCCCTTAGTGCAATTACTATCACCGATGGCACCTTTTATGACAGAGGAGTTGTGGTCATTAGCAGGTAAGGAAGGGTCTGTCCATGCACAGGCATATCCTGTGCATGATGAGAAACATTTAGTCTCTGATCAGTTCGAGTATCCGGTATGTATCAATGGTAAGAAACGAACCTCTAAGATCTACGATGCATCTGCTACAAAAGAAGAAATGGAAAAGGACGTTGTGACCATAGAAGAGGTACAGAAATGGATAGATGGAAAAAATGTCGCTAAAATCATCATTGTCCCGAAGCGAATGATCAATATAGTCGTTAAGTAAATGAGCATAAGATTGTAACACGAATAAAACAATATTCAAATCAAAGCACTAAGTACCATAATGTGGCAAGTGACAGTATGTCTATCGATGATATATATGTCAGTCACAGCTACTGGTCAAGATTGTAATCTTCCAATATTGTCAAAGTTTGAAAATCCTACCACAGTCGGTTTTTCTATGTCTTGGTTAGATTTCAATGATGAAGTGGCTTATTATGAGATAGAGCTTGGGACTAAAGGATTCAGCAGGACTCTAACTCCAACTATATCTCAGATAACAGAAAAGACAATCAATCTCGATCAACTTAACTCAGGAGTAACTTATGAAATTTATATAAGAAGCATATGTACTACTCCAGATACAAGTCTATGGAACGGACCTTATTTCTATAATACTGTTATCGATAATAATACCACTTGCGATCTATCATTAGCCATCTCTGATAATAATTGTCCTAATAGACAAGAATTCCTAATTAATGTAGATACTCAAAACAGTGGTACCATAGGACAAGATATCGATATTACATCTGTAGAATTACTAATAGATCATACATGGCCACCCGACTTACAATTAAGACTTACTGCCCCCACAGGAGAGTCTGCATTACTATCCCGACATAATGGAAATGGACAAGATAATTACGGTGATATCTCTATTTTGGATTGTAGCTCGCCAGCTATATTCAGTGATTATGCTTGTGAGGGTATCACAGAATATGTACCTCCATTTGTGGGACAATTTCGACCAGAAGATCAGTTAAGAGATATATTTGATGGTGTAAATGCAAGTGGTAACTGGATACTGGAGATATGCGATAGAGCTGCAGGAGATGTAGGGATTCTGAAAGCTATAAAAATAAATTTCACCGATTTCCTTTGTGCCATTCCTCAAGATTTTATTGTAGAAAATATAGAAGCAGATAATGTGCTCTTATCATGGACAGAGGTAGATATATGTCAGAATTACAAATTAAGTTATAGGCAGATAGATGCTCCATTAGCTGAGACATCTGTAGACTTTGTAGAATGTGATAAGAACACATTTACAATAAGTGGATTAGAATCCAATACAACTTATATCGTAACGATTAATACAGTCTGCAGTGATAACAATGAAAGTAATACAAGTTGTGTCTTAGATTTTACAACAGCTTGTGGCAATAGTCAGTTTACAGAATCATTTGACGCATTGCCTATATGTAACATATCATGTGACAGCATATGTGTCATCTCTCCACTCTGGCATAACGTAGAAGGCAGTACACAATGGCTTGTCAATGACGGACCTACCCTATCCCAGCGGACTGGCCCCTCATCGGATATTACATCTAAAGGAAATTACATTTACATAGAGAATAATCCTACTGAATGCGCATCAGAAGATGTCATATTAGAGAGCAACTGTATCAGCGTTACTGATTTTGGTGAGTGTAATCTTTCATTCTACTACCACATGTATGGTACGCAAGTACAGTCCTTAAGTGTAGAGGCTCAGTATGGTGATGGTATCTGGCAATCACTGTGGAGTCTGAGTGGTAACCAAGGTGATGCATGGAATTATCAATCTATCTCTATTCCCCAAGCCATCACAGTTGGCGCAATAAGAATAATAGCAACTAAAAGTGACAATGCTATAAGAAACGACATTGCAATAGATCAGATTAAACTTATAGGTGTAGACACAGTCAGCCCCATGGAATACTACATCGATCAAGACCAAGATGGTTTCGGGATTCCAGAAGTTACGTTCTTCTCATGTGAAACAAGTCCACCTGTAGGCTATGCCGATAACTCAGATGATTGTGATGATAATAACCCTCTTATAAATCCTGCAGCAACAGAAATCAATTGCAATCTAATCGACGAAAATTGTAATGGAAATGGAGATGACGTATCTACGACTGATCTGCAATATACTGTGACTAACATACAACAAGAGTCTTGTCTCGGACTGGCTGATGGTACTATAGAAATAACTGTAAGCAATGGTCAGCCTCCATATAATTACTCATGGTCTAATGGAGCAGAAACCCCTACTCTATCCAATATAGAAACAGGCATATATTACGTGACTCTATCAGATGTAGGTGATTGTATGCTGGAAAGCGAACCGATATTTGTAGGATTTGACAATGTTATCAATTATAGTATTGCTAATATTACTTCTCCGTCATGTAGTGGTCAGGCAGATGGTTCTATCGGCATATTAGTTAGTGGAGGACTTCCTCCCTATGATATCAGCTGGGCATCAGGAATAGAAGGCCTAACAGCTACAGGATTATCAGATGGTTTCTATGCGGCTGCAATTACAGATACAAATGGTTGCATGGCTATCACAGATTCTATACAACTCACGAGTCCCCAGGTCATCACTGCGGGAATAGCCATACAGAGAGATGTAGATTGCCCTGGAGGTAATGATGGATTTCTACAATTGGGTATCACAGGTGGAATACCTCCGTATGATATTCTATGGAGTAATAATGTTATGTCTATTATCAATAGTCAATTAGAGGAAGGAACCTACACAGTGACAATTACAGATAGTCAAGGATGCGAAAATGTGATAGATAATATAATCGTGAATGACCCACAAACACTTAGTATTTCTATAGATAATCAAGAAGATGTCAGTTGCTCAGATGGTTCTGATGGTATGCTGGATATATCTGTCGATGGAGGAATACCTCCATATAGTTACTTCTGGTCAGACGGCACACGTACCGAAGATTTGTTAGAAGTTGTAGCCGGTAGGTATTCTCTTACCGTGACAGATTTTAATGCATGCAGTGCCATAGTAAGTGATCTAAGTATCACAGAACCTTCCTCCATTGATATAGAAATAGAAAACCTATTAGCTGTTGATTGTCCTGGAAGCAATGATGGATTGATAGATGTTATGGTCACAGGTGGTGTGTCAGATTATAGTTATAACTGGAGCACAACTGATGGCATAGATTCGCAATCCGACGCTCTTATTAATCTTAGTTCTGGATTATATTCACTGACAGTTGTTGATGCTTTAGGTTGTAAGTCTGTACCTCTATTCTTTGAGATACTTAATCGTAATAATGCCATTGATGTAAGGACAGCATTTGTAGATGATATCCAATGTTTTGGTGATAGTACGGCTAGCATTATGGCAGAAATCGGTAACGGTCAATCACCCTATGATTACAACTGGAGTTCAGGAAAGAAAACTATCAAAAATTCTATAAGAGATACGCTCTACGATCTCATCGCTGGTAGTTATAATCTCACAGTAACTGATGGCGAAGGATGCACTGGTGTATCTGATATCATTAGCATCGATGAGCCTGAAGAGATCAAGATAGATTCTTTTGCTATAGAAGAAAATCTATGCTGGTATGATACAGAGGGGACTATAGAGCTGACCGCGTCAGGAGGCAGCGGAAGTTTGCAGTATCACTGGAGTAATGATGATAATATGGCATCTATTAGAGACTTAGTAAATGGTAACTACAGTGTAACTATATCTGACGATTTAGGCTGTGAGCTTGTTGTCGATGATATTCTGTTGTCTAGTCATGAGGCGATAACTTTCAGCTCTATTATACAGAATACAAATACTGAAAACGGCGCTATTAACATACAACTACAGAGTGGTTTACAACCCGTTATTTACAATTGGTATGACCCCGTGATTATAGAAAACTCTTCTACAATAAGTGGTCTATCACCTGGCACTTACAATGTGATGATAGAAGATGCAGCAGGCTGTATTATGGATACAAGTTTTGTAATAGATATGCTCAGTAGAGTATCTGATACTGAGGCTCTATCAATAGATATATATCCTAATCCAGGACTTGGTGAGATTAATATTCTAATGGATAATAGCAGTGATGTAGAGGTGTCTGTCTATAATATAAATGGCGGCAAAGTCCATCGAGAATTAGTTGTAACAAACAAAGAAAATCGATTAGACTTACAACATCTAATGGATGGATTATATATGATTATGATATCTCAAAATGGAAAGTCAAAAAGCTTTAAATATATGAAGCTTTAAACATCATAGTTCTCTGCCCTTTCTAGTCCACTGATTGTCCCTGAAATGGTGCATAAGGTAGGTGCAAAAAATGCACCGATGATAGGTATAAATAATAATCCTAAAAACACTGCTCCATTACCAATCGCTAAACCTCTATTTTCTTTGACGAATTGTCTACTATCTCTGACGTTGTATCTTCTTTCCATAAAGAAATCAAGGTTACCAAAACCAGCATAATAAGATTCTACTAAGAAAATCAAAGCAGTAGTCACAAGGCCTACAAGCGGTATAAAACTACATATCAGTAACAGAACTACAAATGTAATTTCTTTAGATAGATTTGCTACAGAAAGTCTTATTCCTCGTGCCATACTTTTGACTTGCATCATGATGGATTGAGTGTTTTTAGAAGATCCTATCATTCTGATCTCACACTGCTCCGAGAGAGCACTCATAATAGGAGACGTAATAATCAGAACCACATATTTATATATGAATATCGTTATTACAAACAGGATAATCCGTGTCAGCCATTCTAATGCACTAATCACCCACGCCCAAGTTGACTCACCTGTAAACTTATCAATCAACAAATGCCCGAGATCATCGCCAAAATAAAAGATCAAATAGAAAAATAAAACGTATGCTGCAATGGATAAGAATCCAGATATTAAAAGATACTTTAATACCCATGGCTTAAATAAATAGCCAAGAGCCTGTGTTGTATGCTTAATAGATGTAAAAAAATCCTGTATCATTATTCTGCAAGATAAGTATCTCTCAGATTCTTAGAATCTTCTATCGGACTAATCTATCCTTCCTTTCGATAAAAAACGCCTTTTGATATTATGATGCTACCTTTCGAGGCTTTCTCTTGGTCTTAAAGAGCTCAACAATCTCCTTAGCATTCATGAATCCGTAATCTATAAATGTAGACTTTACGAACTTCTTTATGTCCTGGTATTCTTTGCTTCTCTTGTCCTTATAGAACTTAAGGCATTTCTTGATATATTTTAGAGCAAAGTCCTTAAGATCTTGATTAAATTTCTGATTACTAAATACATCCATGTAGGCAGTCATCGTTTTGTTAATCTCGAAATACTCGTTGTAGTCCTCCACACTAAGGTTAGATAGGAAGAGTCCTAACTTTGATAATATAGAATTTCTGATCGCTTCATTCTCTATAGATAGACCTTCATTCTTATAATAGAATTCTCTTACTGAGTTAATCGCTTCAGCATGGATATAGCCTTTAGTATTGACTTCATCTAATACATCAAAGTACTTAGATATGGTATCCTCTGAGTTTCTTGATACACCATTAGATAGTTTTTTTTCAGACTCTATACTTAGTTTGATGCCTCTATTGTAAAGACCATTTACATATAAGAAAAAGTGATCATTAGCTCCTGGGTTATTAGCTCTAATGTGGTCTAAAGTCGCTTTAAGCTTCTGCTCCCCTTCTGTACCTAAATCATAAAACAGACCTGTTAGAATACATATTTCATAATAGACTTTCTCATCATAGAAGTGGTCATTAGAAACGAATTCTCTAAGAACAGGTACAAGGTTCTCGTTATTGTAAGTATTAGTAGCTCTGTAAACTAAGAAATCTTTTATACTATCGGCTTCTAATGCTAATTGGTCTTTTTCATTTGGAAAAACTGCCGTTTGGAAATTAAGACTTAGAAACTGTTTTCTATATTTAACAAGACCTGTATTTCTTAATTTGATGTCACGGTACTTATCTAACTTCTGAGATTCCAAAAATACCTGAGCTCTCTTATTTGTAATAATCGCAAGAATATTAGTAATCCAAATATCAGAACTTAATGCAAAACCTATTTGGATAGATTGTCCTACTCTATTTTTTATTTGGTCGAAATTAGATGAGTTAATTATACTTAGAAGAATTGTCTTAAAGTGATTCTGCGGTCTATCATACTTTACTCTTTCATTCACTCGACCCCTTAATACAGAATAACCTAATACCTTAGGAAGGTATAATCCTTCAAAACCCTCATCTAATAAGTATAATTCAAAGGATTCTATCTGCAATGGATTCTCATCTGCAACGCTTCCATATAATTCATGTATCTCTCCTTCAAACTTAGAGACAAGCTCCTTATAGTCATCATCTTCTTCGCTATCGAGGTAAGTTTTAAGCTCCTCGGATAATTGAATTTTTGTTTTGATGTCGTCGAGTACTGTTTTGTATTTGATATTGAGTTCTTGCATTACTGTAAGATTTTATGTCTAATAAAGTTGTATTACTTAAAGTAAAGCCTAGTAAAACAACAGGGCTTTACTAGGCTTTATATATCCAATAAGATAGTATTTCTAAATTCAGAAATACCATTAATAATTTCTCTCTATTCTTCTTCTGCGCTGGCAGATACTTCTTTTCCTCCGTCTAATTCATCTTGCCATTTCTTCAGGGCATCCCACTCACCTTTAGCAGCCATATCTGCTTGCTTGGGCCAAGTTGTAGGGTCATGAAAACCAAAGTTTCCTTCAGCATTCGTTAGTATAGCTTTTACATCTTCTGCTTTCTTAGCACCAAGGTCTGCAAATGTTACAATTCCTTGTGCTGCTAATAACTTACTGATAGCTGGACCGATACCTTCGATTTTAGTTAAATCATCTGGCGTAGTTGATGTAGCCGGAGCTTCTTCTACGACCGCCGCAGCTGCTGCCACTGGAGCTACTACCTCCGCCGCTTCTACTTTCTCTTCTGCTTTTGGAACTTCTTCTACCTTTTCTTCCTTAGCTGGAGCTTCTTCTACTGCTGGTTTTTCGTCAGCCTTTGGAGCTTCTTCTTTTGGAGCTTCAGCTGCTGGCGTTTTGGCTTCTTCTACCACAGGAGTAGCATCTGCTGCTGGAGCCTCTTCTGCTGCGGGTGCTGCTGCATCTCCACCTTCTCTAAATGCATCACCTGATTCCTTTGCAGCTTTCACTTTCATAGGCTTGATCTCACCAGATACTTGCTTCCAGAAATTTTCTCTGTCTATTTTTGTTTGCTCCTTACGAGCTTCTATTTTAGCTTCTTTGACTTCTATCCACTGATTATATAGCTCCATTGCTTTTTCTTCAGTCATAGCACCTTTTTCGACTCCTCTCATAAGGTGTTTCTTGTAGTATACACCTTTGAATTTGAGCAATGCTTTGACAGTATCAGTAGGTTGTGCACCTTTCTGAAGCCATTCATAAGCTCTATCTCTATCTATTTCTATTGTTGCAGGAACAGTCATGGGATTGTAAGAGCCGATGTTTTCTATAAATTTTCCATCTCTTGGCGCTCTCGCATCCGCAATAACTACGTGATAATAGGGTCTTTTTTTACGACCTCTTCTGGCAAGTCTAATTTTTACTGGCATGTTATAGTTAAAATTGTGTGGTTTAATTTGTCCAACCCTAATTATTTCGCTAATCGAATGGTCAGGTTTTTAACGCCGCAAATATAGTATATAATAATCGATATAAACCAAAATATTTTCAATCCAATCCGTATATGGTGATTATTCTCTATATGTTGTAGTAAATTAGCTCAATTAATCAATAAAACTCGCTCTATCAAAGCCACCTCTATACCCAATAAGAAGAAGGAGAAGAAGATAACTCCTCTCATGAAGCAATATAATGAGATCAAACTCAAGCATCCTGATGCCTTGTTGTTATTCAGAGTCGGTGATTTCTATGAGACATTTGGAGAAGATGCCATTAAATGCTCAGAAATATTGGGAATCGTATTGACAGCCAGAAATAATGGATCTTCTAAGATAGAGCTGGCTGGATTTCCATATCATTCAGTGGATACATATTTACCTAAATTGGTCAAGGCAGGATATCGTGTGGCTATCTGCGAGCAGATGGAAAAGCCAAGCAAAGAAAAGAAAATCGTTAAAAGAGACGTTACAGAAGTCGTCACACCTGGAGTCACAACCAATGATTCTATATTAAATGCTCAGCAGAATAATTTCTTAGCGTCTGTTTTCTTTGACGGTAAGAAAGCCGGAATTGCATTCTTAGATATCTCCACTGGAGAGTTTATCACACACCAAGGGAGTCTGCAAGCGATCGACAATCTTATTCAGACCTTTAGTCCTAACGAGATTATATACTCTAAGTCACAAGCTGATATTATAGAAGATAGAATATCTGATGGTATCTATACTTTAGGGATAGACGAGTGGTTCTATGAGAGTGCCTATAACGAAGAAATTCTGCAGCGACATTTTAATGTAATCTCTATGAAGGGTTATGGACTACAAGATCACCCTCTGAGTCAGATCGCCGCAGGAACGATACTGCATTACCTTTCCACCATACAGCAAAAAAACATATCCCATATCCATCATATCACACGGATGGAATCTGGCAAGTATCTATGGCTAGATAGATTTACAATAAGAAACCTGGAGCTGATTAGAAGTCTGCACGATACTGGTCTGTCTCTGTATGATGTGATTAACAAGACCACAACTCCTATGGGAGCCCGTATGTTGACTAAGTGGATCGTATTACCATTAAGAGAGTTAGATGCTATAAATAGTCGCTTAGATAATGTAGATTACCTTTTTCAAAATGAGACACTCAGAACTAATATAATAGATCAGCTGAAGACTATAGGTGATCTGGAAAGACTCAGCTCTAAGATACCACTCGGCAAAGTAAACCCGAGAGAACTGATCGTCATTAAAAACACACTTATTACAACTGTCGAGCTTAAGAAGCTCATGGAGAACTCAGAATCTCCATCCATGCATAAGTTACAGAGTGACATAGATTCTTGTGTCAAACTAAACGAATTAATCTCGGAAACGCTAAGAGAGGATGCGCCTATCTCTCTAAGTAAAGGTTATGTCATCAAAGAAGGTTACGATGAGAAATTAGATGAGTGGAAATCATTGTCTAAGAATAGCAAAGATATACTCTTAGAATTGCAGGCCGATCAAGCAGAACAGACTGGAATAAGTTCGCTTAAGATAGGTTACAACAACGTATTCGGATATTACTTCGAGGTCACTAATAGATTCAAAGATCAAGATCTGATACCAGAAGATTGGGTAAGAAAGCAGACCCTCAAAGGCAGCGAAAGATATATCAATGATGCCCTCAAAAAGTTAGAATCAAAAATCCTCCAAGCAGAAGAACAAATCAATACAATAGAGCAGAAACTATTTCAAGACCTCATAGCTAAGACAGAAAAGTATGTCTCTGTATTATTAAGCAATGCTAAGAAAATTTCGGAACTCGATTGCTACTGCTCCATGGCTACTGTAGCAATCAACAAAAATTACACGAAGCCGAAAGTAGATGAAAGCTACATTATAGATATAAAATCAGCACGACATCCTGTCATAGAATCGCAACTGTCGGCAGAGAATCCATATGTCCCTAACGATATTACGATAGACAATGACACTAATCAGATCCTAATTATCACTGGTCCCAATATGTCAGGTAAGTCAGCTGTACTAAGGCAGACAGCGCTGATCACATTAATGGCACATATAGGATCATTTGTTCCGGCTGAGTCGGCTCATATTGGTATAGTCGATAAGATATTTACAAGAGTCGGTGCTACAGATAATATATCGAGTGGAGAATCTACATTCATGGTAGAGATGAATGAGACAGCCAGCATCCTCAATAACTTGTCTCCTCGTAGCCTGATTATCTTAGATGAAATCGGTAGAGGTACGAGTACCTATGACGGCATATCGATTGCATGGGCCATCGCAGAATACCTTCATGACAAGCACAATGGTAAGCCTAAGACATTATTCGCCACTCATTATCATGAGCTCAGTCAGCTGGCAGAGACTTTTGAGAGAATGCATAATTACAATATCGCCACTAAGGAAATAGACGATAAGATTATCTTCTTACGTAAGCTTGTAGCCGGCGCTTGCAATTCCAGTTTCGGTATACATGTAGCACAATTGGCGGGTATGCCTAACGAACTAATCACAAGGGCGCAAGAATTATTAATTGCATTAGAAAAGAAATCTGTCTCCCAAAAAGAAGGCGTCAAAGAAAGCTTAGATATTGCTTCTAACTCTCAGCATCTGCAACTAAGTATCTTCGATGAAGATAGCAGCCAAATGAAAGCCATCAAAGGAATTATTAATTCTATCGATATCGAAAGCATGACACCTATTGAATGTATGCTTAAGTTAAAGGAGATTGTGGATGGAGTTAAGGAGGGTGGGTAGATAAACACTGTTCGTTACGACTTGTAGTCTTACACGAAATACATGTCTCGGCTTGCAGCCGAAGTAAATCTCTATCCAATGTTATATGGCTTAAATATAATGCCACTCAGGAGATCGGAACGTAAATGAGGTGAGCGACTAAAAGTCGCCACCAACATACTTGGTTTTAAAAAAACAAACATCTGTGTAATCTTGAAATCCGTATAATCAGTGATTCGCCACTTATTGTCAGAATCACGGATTTAGGTAGATTACACTGATTCCACAGAATACGATACTGTTCGTTGCGACTTGTAGTCGTACACGAAATATAAGTCTCGGCTTGCAGCCGAGGTAATTCTCTAATCAATGTAATAGGACTTAAATATAAAGCCGGTCAAGAGACTGGAACGTAAGTGAGGTGAGCGACTGCAAGTCGTCACCAACATAGTTGTTTCGACTTAAAACTGATATCCGTGTAATCCTAAAATCCGTATAATCAGTGATTCTCCTCTTTATTGTCAGCATCACGGATTTTCTATGATTACCCGGATGGCACGGATTAATTTCAGTGAAAAATAAAATGAGATTGATAACAAAACACTAAATCACAGTACCAATAAGCATACCTTGTAGTTATCCAATTGTATATTTGGAAACATACAAACGAATAAATTACAATACATGAAAGCAGAGAATATAATTATGAAGTCAATCAAGACTATTGGTTTATTCCTGATTTTAATTTTCCTCATTAGCAGTTGTAAGCCAACTGAACAAATAGTTGTAGAACAACGAACTGAAGAGATCATCCCTAAGCCTCGTGGGATACAGAAAGACAAGCTCTACTCTACTGTAAAAACATATTTTGCAACAGATCGTAAAGCCATAGCCTCATCAGAGCTTAGCGATAAGATTCAATTTAGTGGTGAGAAAGGATCTGTACAATATGGCACTTGTGATGTCTCTATACCGGCATCTCATGTAAGGGGAAATATTGAAAGACCTTCAATATGGAAATTAGAGCTGACTGAGGATCCTAATAAACATGTCGTAGTTCTTAAGGCCAAAACTGAATTGAAAAAGAATTATTTCAATGAGTTAAAAAGTGATAATTCTAAGAAGGCTTTCATTTTTGTGCACGGATACTTCGTATCATTTGAAGAAGCTGCACAGAGAACTGCTCAGATGGCTTATGACTTAAATTTTCCTGGACTTCCGATTTTTTATAGCTGGCCATCTCAGAGTACTAAAGTAGGATACTGGAAAGATTCAGAAACTGTAGAGGCCTGTATTGCGAATATTCAGAACTTTGTGAAAGATGTCATTGAGACATTGCCTAATCATGATATTTACTTAGTAGGACATAGTATGGGGACAAGAGCTATGTCGAAAGCCGTGATACAATTATTAGAGAAGCATCCAGAATATGAAAAGCAATTGAAAGCCATAATATTGAGTGCTCCAGATATTGATGCTGAAATTTTCAAAAATGAAATTGCACCGAAGCTCGCCGAACAATCTGACAATGTCACCTTATATGCTTCCTCTGACGACCATGCATTAGAGCTATCTGCAAAGATCAATGGAGTCCGACGTGCCGGCGAGATCACTGAAGAAATTTTATTGTTAGATGGTATAGAGGTGATAGATGCCAGCAATGCTGATACTGGTTTTTCTGGTCATTCCTATTTTGGAGATTCAAAAATGGTCATAAGAGACATCGGAATGATTATATACAATGGACTGAAAGCAAGTGCACGAAACACCCTTACATCCGAAAGAAGTGGGCAGAAGACTTATTGGAAGTTGGGTGGTCAATGATTCTAAAACTCTCTTTGTTTTAGTTCGTGGTTTTAAGAGCCAAGAATAGAAAGAAAATTATCCTAAAGTTTTATACAAATAAGTTACAATGAATTTTAGACTCGTTTTTTTTTACTTATTCATATCATTCCTGTTGATAACTCTGATTTGTTGTAAAGAATCCGCAACCATAGAATTAAGTATCGATTGTGATCGACTTACTGAAATGCATCAAGAGGATCAATATTATCGTACTGATCCAAAAGCTATACCTTATCAATATGTAGCTGATTCTCTGTTTTTTATGGAAAACGGCTATCGAGCCAAATACAAAGATATTCCAATGTCCTATGACAAAAGAGCACATCAAATTGTAAAAGGCCGTCCTGCCTCAGACTTCGTTGATCTTAAATACGCTGACTCTATTGTAAACTTATGCAGAATTACTGACAAGAAGTTAACATTAGAACTAGTAGATATTATTGAAATGCATGATGATAGTTTATTGTTACAGTCTACGTGTTTTCGTCAAGCTCTTTTAATTTTTGTGCACACTCCTGAAGAATTATTTCCAAAAGTAGATAGTGTCTTAACAATACATAGACATGCAATTCCTGATGCAAATTATAAGCACATAATGAGGACATTTAAACATTTTGGATATGTAAAATCTAAGGAGTTTTCAAATGAATGAAATTCTAAACTTCTCTTAGACTAACCCTACTTAAACAAAGTCTTCCTCCCATACAAACTACATATAGGACAAGCATTAGGATCATGTCTCTGAGCTGGACAGTACTCTCGTCCAAAGAATATAATCTGTAGATGCAGTCGATTCCAAATCTCACGAGGGAATAATTTCTTAAGGTCTTTCTCTGTCTTATCGACATTCTTACCAGTACTTAGTTTCCAACGGTATGCTAACCGATGTATATGAGTATCGACAGGAAATGCAGGTATACCAAATGCCTGCGACATAACCACTGATGCCGTCTTGTGCCCCACACCTGGCAATGCTTCTAATGCCTCGAAACTCTGAGGTACTTCAGAGTTGTGTTCTTCTATTAGGATCTCTGATAATCTGTGTATGGCTTTTGACTTACGGGGACTTAGCCCACAAGGTCTGATGATAGATCGGATATGATCAGGAGTTAGCTTGATCATATCATGAGGATTATCTGCTTCAGCAAATAATAATGGGGTAATTTGATTGACTTTTTTATCAGTGCATTGTGCAGATAGTAGTACTGCTATTAGGAGTGTGTATGGATCTTTATGATCTAAGGGAATCGGTACTTCTTCGTACAGAGATTCTAATATTCTATGGATGTCATTCGCTATTTCTTGCTTTGTCATCGGTTCTATATTTGCTTATAGAGTAGATAAGAAATCCATAGTATCTACACCATCTGCATAATCATCGATCGCAGGTGACTGAGCCTGACCAAAACCAAAATGCTTAAATCCTCCAACAGGCTCAGAAGACACGACACATTGTATTTTGTCTTTATTTGCGTTAAGCTCTTTTTCTATATCTTTCCTATTATCGAATCTCTCATAATGCAGACAAGCTATACGAGATGCAATATCCGTATGCGCTCTTAGGATCAAGACATCATCTGTAAGAAATTTCTCTTTGTTCATCAGGTACAAAGCATAGGTGTAATCGTAATTATTTTTATACTTGTTGTGATGGATAATTTCTTTGTGATCTTCTATGCTTTGGAATATAAGTTTTTCATCTACATTCTTTTCGAGATATACCTTAGAGACATTGCGACAACCCAGACCAAAATAGTCAAAAAGATCATGTCCGATATTCTGCAATGATTCTACTGTATCAGACTCTGCAATGACTGCCACCCCATTCCGATTTTTACGTATGATGTGAGGCAATTTCCCAAAGTATTGTTCGAAATACTTACCTGTCGTATCACTACCCGTAGCGATGACCGCATCATAATTTTCTAATCGATCTACTATCTGTATAGAATTTCTAATCTCTTGATTAAGCCCAAGCATTTTTAGTATAAAATAAGTAGGTAGTATCGTATCCTTATCTGATAACTTTATCATAGCGTGATGTCCTGATAAGAAAATACACATTAAATCGTGCATACCTACCAATGGAATATTTCCAGCCGTTACAAGACCTACCGTCTTAGTCGTAGCAGGTTCTACATTGTAATTGTTCAGCCAGTCAGTGATCTTATCGCGATTAAGAAAAGAATGTTTGATCGCATCTATCGCTTGCTTTATATTCTCTATGGTAAACCATGGATTATTATTACGGGCAGATCCGTATATATCCATATTACTTTCATGATCTATCGTCTCACCTAATGTCACTAACAGCTCTATCCTATCATTCAGCGTCATTATTTCTTGCTCTTTTGGTGTGTGACATAATGCCTCCATTTCTCTAAGACAGCAACCATGTCTTCAGGAATATCAGAATCAAATTGTACATGCTCGTTAGTCGTCGGATGTATAAATCCTAATGATTTAGCATGGAGAGCATGTCGAGGAATCAACTTAAATGTATTATGCACAAAAGTTTTGTACTTAGAAAAAACAGTGCCTTTTCTTACCTTATCGCCGCCATACATGGTATCATTAAATAATGGATGACCCAAGTACGCCATATGCACACGTATCTGGTGTGTACGCCCAGTCTCTAAGTTACATTTGACCAAGCTGACATAGTACATCGGCTCTATCACTTCATAGTGAGTGATGGCTGATTTGCCCTCATCTCTATCTTCAAATACATGCATCTTAATCCGGTCCTTAGGATGTCTTCCTAAATACTCATCGATCGTTCCCTTGTGCTCATCGGGCTCTCCCCACACGAGTGCATAATAAGTTCTCTCTATCGTGTGATTATAGAATTGCTTAGCCAGATGCGTCATAGCGTGATCATTCTTAGCGATGACCATGAGGCCCGAGGTATTCTTATCTATCCGATGCACAAGACCAGGTCTGTCAGGGGTATTTCCTTCCATGACTGGTAGATTCTTATTTTCCAGATAATGCACAAGACCGTTCACAAGAGTGCCTGTCCAGTTGCTTACTCCTGGATGTACGACAAGCCCAGCAGGCTTATATATGATCATAATGTCATTATCCTCATATCTAATATCTAACGGAATATCTTCTCCTTCTACTTTAGTTTTAGCTCTTGGTTCTTCAGGCAGGTTGACGACTATGACATCGTTAGGTCTAATCTTGTAGTTACTTTTTATGACCTTATCATTGACTAATAACAAGCCATCTTTTATACCATTCTGTATACGGTTTCTGGATATCTTATCTAGTTTTCCTAGTAGGTACTTATCTATTCTCATAGATGTCTGCTTAGGATCGACGACTATTTTGTAATGCTCATATACTACACGCTCCTCATTGCTACCATTTGTCTCAGTATCTGTTTGCATATAATATTATTATAAAGAAAATGTGAAGCCAAACTGAGCCTTGAGATAATTAGTCTGCGTCGTCTCTGGTCTGAAGTTGTCTAATGGAAATGGAAACTGATTATCTCTATCTACTAAATACGTTACAGCTGTACCTCCGAAATAACTAAATTTAGTAAAGAAAAATGTACTGGAATAGATATGTAGTGTAAATCCTATGCCCAAACCGTAAGCGATGCTTGTATCAAATTCATCAAAATCAACATTGGCAGATTCGCTTTCGTCAAAGAAATTAGTTGTTGTCTGAGTGACATAAAATTGAGGTCCCAGAGCGGCTTCTATAAATGGCTCTATCTTCCAAAAGTATAGATCTGGAAAATGACGGTACATCAGCAAGCTCCCGAATACATATGATGTAGTTCTTACATTGGCATCTGGAAAATCATTACTGTTAGAGCCTATAAAAGCAAAATTAGCTTGAAAACCTAAGTAATCCAGTTTCTTCTTCTTAAGCTGCATCAGATAACTTAGGGTTGCTCCCGTCAAGTTACGTTCTAAGTTACGCCCGTAGGAATTAACTGGGTATACTCGATCTATCGAAACATCTAAAAAACGCAATTTGTAAGCAATTTCTTCTGTCTCAGTGGAGTCAGATGAAGGTGTGCCTTGTGCATTCATATGATAGACACACAATAGGAGATGACACATCGTCAGCCACTTAGCGACACTAAAGAATAATTTTTTGAAATAGAAAAACATATTGGAAAACTTTTTCAAGCTTCAAAGGTAGTTATATTGCAATACTAATACACAATAGTAACCATGGAGCGAGCTAATAAATTGAAATTCGATACGATATGTGTTAAGGAAAACATTGAGATCGGTAAAGGCACACCACATGTCTTACCAATACATGCTACTTCCGCTTTTTCTTATAATAAGCTAGAGGATTCGATAGATGTGTTCACAGGTAAGGAAAAAGGCTATGTCTATAGTAGATTTGCTAATCCGACAGTACACTCTGTAGAACTGAAACTGGCGCAATTAGAAGCCATCGATAGCGAGAAGGACGCTTACTGTGTTATGACAAGTTCTGGTCTTGCAGCTATATCTACACTATGCATCAGCCTACTATCGCCTGGAGATGCACTTCTTACTCAGGCTGATCTATACGGAGGTACTTCAGAGATATTCTCTAAGATAATGAGCAAGTATGGTGTAGAGGTCATATTAGCAAATCTTAGTGATGTAGAGGAAGTAGAACAGCATCTACAAAATTATAATAACATTAAGCTGCTCTATTGTGAATCTCCATCTAATCCCACACTTGGCTGCATCAATCTAAAACAACTTGCAGATCTCACTAAAAATCATAATGTCCTAACTGCAGTAGATAACACCTTCTGCACTTCATACATACAGAGACCCATGTCCTTAGGAATAGACTTCGTCGTATACTCTACGACAAAGTTTATCAATGGTCACGGCAATGGCATTGCTGGTGCTATTATCACAATGGACGAAGAACATCGAACTAATATCTGGACAAGCATGAAATTGATGGGTACGAATTGTAACCCATTCGATGCATGGCTTGTCCATAACGGTCTGAAAACGATGTCTGTCAGACTGGATAGACATTGTAGTAATGCAATGGCCATTGCACAATATTTAGAAAAACATAAGCTTGTAAATAAAGTGAATTACCCAGGGTTAGAGAGCTTTCATGATCACGAAGTCGCTTCCATGCAGATGGATCAATTTGGTGGAATGCTAAGCTTTGAGATAGATGGCGGTATGGAAGCTGCAAAACGATTTATGAACAGCACAGAGCTTTGCTCTATTACTTCTACACTTGGAAATGTCGATACTTTATTATTACATCCGGCGACTTCCTCACATCTTAATATCGATAAAGCAATCCGAGAGGATAATGGCATCACAGATGGATTAGTTCGTATGTCAGTGGGGATAGAGAATGTACATGATATTATTTCGGATATTGAATTAGGATTGGAGTAGATAGAGAGGTCATTTAAGGAAATAGTAATAGCAGAACAACTCTTTTAGATAATTATAGTACTGTTCATTTATGTTTGTACCTTATATCAACTTCTTCTCAATTCGCCTCTCCGGCAGGCTTTCCCATCCAAAAACTGATGTTTTGGTTCACTCTTTTCAAAGGTCCGTTTAGGACCTTCGATGCAACCAAAGGCTGCACCCTTCGTTCATTTCTTGAAAAAGAAGCGAAACAAAGAATTCAAGGCTTCATCCATTTCTTAACGCTAAATCTAACATTTATGACTAAACAAGTGGGAGATAATGATCTTAGCTTGGCTAAGAATATTGTGACTAAATGTCACAATATAATGTACGAACCTCATTATCAAATGAGGGTGGGTTGGCATCCCATCCGCTTCGCGGTTCTCTCACTTAGAGCCTTCCGGCTCTACTCTTTGAGATCGTTCGTTCCTCCCTATGGTCGTCAAACACGGCCATTGTTTTTAACGCCATAAAGATCAGATTTAACTAAAATGGACAATGCCAATTAACAGCACTAATAATTAAATTTTTCGGGCTTCTTAAATCCTAATTTCTTATAAATTTAAAAACTATGTAGTTAGTATAATTTGACTTTAGAGTAATGAATCTATATCCATACTCGTGAGCTTACTCACATGAGCAGTGATCTTTTCTATAGGCCAATTCCACCAAGCGATTTCTAATAACTTTTTAATTTGCTCCTCTGAGAACCTTTTCTTAATTGGCTTGGCTGGGTTGCCGCCTACTATGGTGTAGGGTTCTACATTTTTGACTACGACTGATTTTGTGGCAATGATGGCGCCATCTCCTATTTTTACTCCAGGCATAATCGTGGCTCCATATCCTATCCATACATCATTACCGACTTCTGTATTCCCTTTCTGAGGATATGATTTTCCTTCCATAGATTGTGCCCAATCACCTCCAAATATGGAAAATGGATATGCACTGATAGACTCAGTCAGGTGATTGGCTCCATTCATAATGAAAACGACATCTGATGCTATCATACTAAACTTTCCTATGATTAATTTATCTCCAGTAAAGTCAAATAGATACTTTACATTCTTCTCAAAATTCTCTACTGATTCGAAGTCGTCGTAATACGTATACTCTCCTATTTCTATGTTAGGATTCTTGACGATATTCTTTAAGAAACAAAGTCTATCATAATCCTTAATCGGAAAAGCTATGCTGCTGTCTGGAATGTTCATATGGTTAGTTTACAGTTGTAATAATATGGATTATATCTTTACTTAATTATGTAATGTCAATTAGGAGGTACTTATAATAATCAATTACGATCGCCATAATTTTAGCATACGAAATTCACCCTGCAAGTCTTTTCTAAACTCAAATTGAAATTCAGATTTCTGAACATAATCCAATAGTTCATCATGATACAAATCACTTGTCTCGAAGTAGATAGACCCTCCCGGACTTAAGTGATCCTCTCCTATTGCTATGATTTTTTTGTAAAATATCAAAGGGTCAGTATCCTCTACATATAATGCAACATAGGGTTCGTATTTGATAACGGACTCTCCCATCCTATTCTTCTCAGAATGTAGTATATAAGGCGGATTAGAGACGATCACATCATACTTTGGCATGCTTGCAATCTGATCGTTGTTTAATATGTCTAACTGTTGGAATTTTGCATTGACATCCAGAATCGAAGCGTTTTTGTCGAATACTTTAGCTACCTCCTCCTCTATATCTACACCTGTTCCTGTTGCATTCTGACACTTATACAATACACTTAATAATATGCAACCACTCCCTGTCCCTATATCAAGAATATCTACTTTCCGATCCTTGACATCCGTAATTATCCAATGCACTAACTCTTCTGTCTCCGGTCTCGGAATCAGTACATTATTATCTACATACAATCGATGCCCATAGAAAAAAGAAGTATTACATACATACTGGACAGGTTCATCGCTAAGCAATCTTTCTGTATCAGCACTAACTTCAGATTCAGACCTATCAGTCATAGCATCTGCATAATAATCGACGATATTATTTGCTTCTCTATCACCATATTTTGGCAATAAAGAATTGTACATCCGTTGTCTGTTCTTGCTCGATAACATATATCTATGATCTTATTATTGAGATGGGATAATTACTCATTTTATAATAAGACTGTCTGTATAATCTCTTCCATCTATCGATGGCCATACTTTTTTTGTAGTATGCGATATGTTTCTTGGATTGAGATGTAGAGTGTGATACTTGAGGTATTTCGTACTCTAATACCTCAGACACAGACCTGATATCACCTATCGGATATGCATTAGAATGCAAGGCGTCTATCCCTGTCAATATAAGTTCTTGTGCATTCTTATCTAACTTCAGAAATCTACCAATGCTTCCACTAGTCACCTTGGCTGACTCATCATAATTCCATCCCTGCATCTGAGTGACACCTGTCGGATTAGTATCTGGGATGAGCATATCTGACTCAAAGTCTAATGAAAGAGATTGCAGTAAGGCGGTCATTGTTCCTTCTGGATTTTGACTTAGGTCTTCATACTTTAGTTGTCTTGCGTTTTTGTGATTTTTGATTTCTAATGCGGCGGAAGTATTCAAGAGATAAACCGAAATAGCGTTGTAGTAATTCATTCCACGATTGACCAGGGATGCTATGCAATCTAATGGATGCCTAGTGATATGAACTGCAAAAGAATCAGAAATATGATCCAGATATAACGGTAATGTATGTGCATTGGATGGGGTCTTTTCTGAAAAGATATCCTTACCAGATCGGGTCAAAACCAATGTCGTCCAATTGGAAATGAATTCTGCAAAAGAACTCGCTTTCTTTACGATATGCTTTAGTTCAGACTCATTGATACCATAATCGTCTTCTAAATCATAGCCTCTGTAGTGATGCCATCCTGCATTGACAAGACCGTTATATCCGCTCCTGAATAATCTCATCTTATCTTTATTCCAATTATTATATAGAGCCGCTTTAGAAAGAATAGATGTCTCTGACCCACAGAAGATCTGCGAATGTCGATTAAGCATTCTTCTGAGTAAGGAACTACCGGTACTGGGGCTTCCGCCTATTATAATGGACATGACGGTAAGGTAGATAATTATACAAAATACAAGTAACCTGAAGAAAGACTAATTTTACAAATCCTTTTAAATATTAGTGTATTCATGTCATTTAGCTTTAACTATAAGAAATACGATCAGCTCACAGAACTATCTGAAGAGATACAAAAACTCATCCTACAAGCTGATATACAACTAGGCTTTGCCTATGCACCTTATTCTAATTTTTATGTAGGCGCTGCCCTATTGACAGATGACGGGAAGCTATATACTGGATGTAATCAAGAGAATGCTTCATATCCCTTGTGTATGTGTGCAGAAAGGATTGCATTATACAATATAGGTGCTACAGAGAAGTCATTTAAGATAAAAGCATTAGCTATTACTGCTCATAATCCAGCGAAAGCTCTGCCAGATCCGTGTATGCCTTGTGGTGCATGTAGGCAGGTTATACAGGAGTTTGAGCAACGACAAGGCTCGCCTATACCACTATACTTAACCGCTAAGGAGTCTTACATTATTGAGTTGCCGGGTATATCAGAATTGTTACCTGCAAGTTTTTCTAAAGATCACTTGCTATAACTACTTTCAGATTAGCTCCGTATTTATACCTTTACATTCTGAAATCTTAAGACTATGAACTTTATAGAAGAAATGCAGTGGAGAGGTATGTTGCATGATATGACTCCAGAAGCAAAAGCAGCAACAGAGAAATCAATGTGTACAGGTTATATTGGATTTGATCCGACAGCACCTTCTCTGACCATAGGTAACTATGTACAAGTAATGGTACTCGACCTGTGGCAGCGATCTGGTCATAAGCCAGTTGTTCTGATGGGTGGCGCAACGGGTAGAATCGGAGATCCCTCAGGCAAAGATCAGGAGCGACAGCTTAAGTCTTTCGAAGAACTGGATAACAACCTCAATCACCAGGTCGATCAAATTAAGCAATTTCTTGATTTTAATGATAGTCCTAATGGCGCTATTCTAAGGAACAATCTTGATTTTTATAAAGATATGGATGTGCTCTCATTTCTCCGTAATGTCGGTAAGACATTAACAGTGAGTTATATGATGTCTAAAGATTCCGTCAAAAATAGATTGGAGTCGGGGCTTTCATTTACAGAGTTCAGTTACCAACTATTACAAGCATACGATTTCCAATACTTGTATGAGCAAGACGGTTGCACATTCCAGATGGGTGGCTCTGATCAGTGGGGTAATATTACTTCTGGAACAGAATTTATCCGTCGTAATCTGAAAGATGCTAAGGCTTACGCCGTCACCAGTAAGCTACTGACTAAGTCAGATGGTAAGAAGTTCGGTAAGTCAGAGCAAGGGAACTTGTGGATGGATGCACAACTGACGACACCATATCAGTTCTACCAATTCTGGATCAATGCAGATGATGCAGATGTTCAGAAATTTACTCGATACTTTACACTTAAGGATAGAGCAGAAATAGAAGCTCGCGAAAGAGATCTCGCAGAGGACCCTAGACAGCAGAAAGCATTATTAGCCGAAGAGCTTACAGAAAGAATACATGGCAAGGAGAATTATGAATCTGTCAAAGGTGTCTCAGAAATATTATTCAATAAAAAATTAACTACACAATCATTACAGTCTATGACCTCTGATACATTGTCGATGGTTAGTGGTGAGGTTAGTAGTTTCAATATTGATAAAGCGAAAGTTAGCGGTGGGATTAACTTAGAGGATCTGCTTACTGAAGACTGTGCTATATTCAGCTCACTGAGTGAGTACAGGCGAGCTGTGAAAGCCAATGCAGTCAGTGTTAACAAAGCCAAGGTTACAGATTCTGGTATTGCGATAAGTGGTAATGACTTATTACAAGATGAGTATCTTCTTGTAGAAAATGGTAAAAAGAATAAGTTTGTTATTAAGGCTATGTAAATAAAATACTTAAGGCTTGACTTGATCTCGACTCAGAAAATCTAAGGATACAGAATTAATACAATAACGGAGTCCTGTAGGCTTAGGTCCATCATTAAATACATGACCTAAGTGACCATCACATCTGGCGCAGTGCACTTCTTTTCTCTCATACCCAATCTTATAATCTATATCTAATTCTATGTTTTCGGGCTTGATAGGATCATAGTAACTTGGCCATCCAGTTCCCGACTCGAACTTGGTCTCAGAGTCAAATAATGGCAACTCACATGCTCTACACGTATAGACGCCATCCTTCTTATTATTTAGAAGATCTCCTGTTCCAGGTCTTTCTGTTCCATGCTTTCTCAGAACGTAATACTCATCTTTGTCGAGAATCTTTTTCCATTCATCTTCAGTCTTTATTATCTTTTCGTAAGCTGAGCTCGCCTCCTCTTGCTGAGCAGATAGCTTATTAGATTTAGACTGACAAGCTGTGAGGCAAATTGTAGCGACTATTATTATGGAACTTAATAACTTCATGTGTGTAAGAATTAATTACAATAAGAAAATATATTACTCTTCTTCCCCTCTCAATCTTGCGTCTTGTTTTTTGACAAATTCTAAGATCTTAAACATAGAATTGACAATAGTTAATAATACAAGATATGAAAATGTCAGCATCATAAACATCCATCTAAATGAACCAGCACCTCCGACATCTATATGTTGGCCAGAAAAATATAAAGCCAAAAAACCAGTAGTGACCATCAGCACAACATAACAAATAATTGCAGACATAAAGTACTTAGTCTTACTTGGATAAGAAAATGACAGAGCACTGCTGAAGATGATGTATATCATCAATGTAGTAAATGAGCCCTCCCAGTACATTGTAGGATTAGGGTCTATGGCTTCTGTCTTCTGCAGAACATATACAACGAGAACATAAAAAAGAAAGAAACCAAAGAATACAACGAATTGCTTAGCTGGATGTATGGCTCTTGTAAATAAGGAAGTCGACATAAAAGCAAATTAGATGATACTGAGGTATATGAAATATAGCTAAACATCTTAACAAGGATTCTAATTATTAGTTGAGTCAAAGAAGAAGATCATTCGATTGTCAATCAATCATTAGATTTCTACTCGAATTCAGCCTCAATAGGAAGAACCTCTATTTCTTTGTTACTTATGGTAAATCGATCGCTATTAGCTAATACATGGACTGTCAGATTAGCCATCGTCATCGGTGTTCCTGGTTCTAATATCTCCACATTATTGTGAGTCAGATTAGCAGGGTCAAATAAGATGACCATCCCAGAACCGATTACGGTAATATGATTACAATCTCTAATTATCAATCCTGTATCTTCAGCTAAGCCTACACCTAAAAGATGTGGATGCTTAGCTACCGCCTCAGCCATTCTACCGAAACGGCCTCTTTTGATAAAATGTGAATCGATAATTAATCCAGGGATTAGATTCAGTCCATCTCTCATTCTTACCGAATCCTTAACAAGAGAATCAGTACTACTGCCGCCTGATATCATCTCTTGAGACATAGCCATAGCTCCAGCACTCGTGCCAGCAATAACAAATCTCTCATTCTTAAATCTTTTGATTAATATATCATGTATGGTGGAACCACCTATCACATTTACAATACGAGACTGATCACCTCCAGAAAACATTACACAATCTGCTTTGCTAAATTTCCTGATGGTCTCTCTATTATCGACGTCTTCTCTTATTCTAAAATCTATAACCTCCATATTAGTACATCCCAATCTCTCAAAAGCCTCTATGTATCTCTTTGCCACTTCTAATGGAATCTGAGAAGCCGTTGTTACGACTATTATATGGGCATCGTGACCGCCACTTTCTCTGACAACTCTACTGAGTATCCCATCATGCACATAATCTAATGTATGCGTCTCATCATCATGTGAACCCTTATCCTCATTACCTCCTATAGGTATTAGTAATCCTTTAATTGACATCTAAAATTATTCGTGAAAAATAAAATTCTTGCAAAAATAAGCCTTAATTGAAGATAATACACTCCTAATTTTTATATTTAGTATCTACCAAAATTTTCTACTGTACAAATCTAAAAACCTACCTATGAATATAAGAGAAATAAGAGCAATGCGAGGCCCCAATTATTGGTCGATTAGAAGGCATAAGTTAATTGTGATGACATTAGATCTGGAAGAATATGAACAGATGCCGACTAATAAGATAGATGGCTTCTATGAGAGGCTTAAGGAGATGTTTCCAGGTATGTATGAGCACAGATGCTCTGTAGGATCACCAGGAGGTTTCTTTGAGAGAGTGGTAGAGGGCACATGGATGGGACATGTCATAGAGCATATCGCATTGGAAATACAGAGTCTTGCAGGCATGGAAGTAGGCTTCGGTAGAACTAGGGGTTTTGGAGAAGAAGGTGTATACAGTGTGGTATTTGCCTACTTAGAGGAAAGAGCTGGAAAGTATGCTGCTAAGGCTTCAGTCAGAATAGCAGAAGCACTTACAGAAGGCACGGAGTACAATCTGGAAGAAGATATACAGGAACTCAGAGAGATCAGGGAGCGAGAGAGATTAGGCCCTAGTACTGGTTCTATAATAGAAGAAGCAATCAGCAGAGGTATCCCTTGGTTAAGACTTAATAAGTACTCATTATGTCAATTAGGTTATGGTATCAATCAGAAAAGAATCCAAGCTACAGTAACCAGTGACACCAGTAGTATCGGTGTAGAGGTCGCTTGTGACAAGGAAGATACTAAGCACCTATTAGAGCAAGCTAATATTGCTGTACCGAAGGGAGAAATTGTCAGATCTGAGAGAGGCTTAGAAGATGCCATCGATTACATCGGATATCCTGTAGTCATAAAGCCCATTAATGGAAATCATGGAAGAGGAATTACGATTAATATTAACAATTGGGAAGATGCAGTGGAAGGTTTTAATGCAGCAAAGAAAATATCAAGGAGTGTTATCATAGAAAAATATATAACAGGAGATGATTATAGATTATTAGTCATCAATTATAAGTTAGTCGCCGCTGCCAAGCGTACACCAGCACATGTAACTGGTGATGGAAAATCGACAATACAAGAACTCATAGACAAAGTCAACGAAGATCCAAGGAGAGGCTATGGACATGAGAAAGTACTAACCATGATCACTGTCAATGAAATGACAGAAAATATCTTAAAGGATAACGAACTGACATTAGATAGTGTCTTACCAGAAGGCAAAAGCCTAAACCTTAAAGATACCGCTAACCTAAGCACAGGTGGAACTGCCACTGATGTCACAGACATAGTACATCCTGAAAATATATTCATGGCGGAAAGAATATCACGTGTTGTAGGATTAGACATATGCGGAATAGATCTAATGACTTCTGATGTATCCAAGCCGTTAAGTCAGACAGGTGGAGCCGTGTTAGAAGTGAATGCTGGACCAGGATTTAGAATGCACTTAGCGCCTACTGAGGGGCTGCCTCGTAATGTAGCTTCTCATGTCGTAGACATGCTGTTCCCTTCAGGATCTACTTCTCGTATACCCATCGTAGCCGTAACTGGAACCAATGGTAAGACGACGACTACCAGACTGATAGCGCATATGGTAAAAATGATGGGCTACAAAGTAGGATATACAACTTCTGACGGCATATATATCCAAAATCATATGTTAGAAAGAGGAGATTGCACCGGTCCTGGAAGTGCAGAATTTGTCATTAAAGATCCCACAATAGATTTTGCAGTACTCGAATCAGCACGTGGTGGTATGCTGAGAGCTGGACTGGGATTCCATAACTGTGATGTAGCTGTCGTCACGAATATTGCTCCAGATCACTTAGGCCTAAGAGGTGTCAATACGGTAGAGCAAATGGCAAGATTAAAAGGTGTCGTACCAGAAACAGTGTTACCTGATGGTTACGCAATTCTAAATGCTGATGATGAACTTGTCTATAATATGCGTAAAAATGTCAATTGTAATGTGGCACTATTCTCAATGGATGAAGACAATGAAAGAATCAAAGCCCACTCCTCAAGAAATGGACTTTCCGCGATCTACGAAAATGGATTCATCACGATATGTAAGGGTAATTGGAAAATGAGAGTGGTCAATGCTGTTAATGTTCCCTTGACTTTTGGCGGAAAGGCCAGATTCATGATACAGAATGTTCTCCCTGCAGTACTGACAGGTTATGTTAGAGGTTTTGATTTGAGAGATATCAAAATGGCCTTAGAATCATTCATACCATCACCTTCTCAGACGCCGGGTCGACTTAACTTATTTAGATTTAAGAACTTTAATGTTCTTCTGGATTATGCACATAACGCAGCAGGAATGTCCGCCTTACACAAATTCATAGAAAATCTGGAAGGCAAACCAAAAGTCGGCATCATCGCAGGTATAGGAGATCGTAGAGATGAAGATAACATCGCTATGGGACATCAGGCTTCTGAGATGTTTGACGAGATAATCATCAGACAGGACAAGCACCTCAGAGGACAGACAGAAGAGAAGCTTATTGCACTGCTGCAAGAAGGTATAAGTTCTCACGATCCTAATAAGAAGGTAAAATTATGTAAGACTGAAAAGGAAGCGATTACTTATGCTATAAAAAATGCAATACCAGGATCACTGATTACGATGTGTAGTGATGTTGTACCTGATGCCCTAAAGCTTGTGCAAGAATTTAAAGAAAAAGAGGCAAATGAATTATATGAATTCTCCACTTCGGACATTCCTAATATGCAACAGACATAAGAACAGCTTCATATGGCATTAGAAACGGTTTGAATACAACAGGTTACTTTAGATGGGTTAGCAATTATTTATTCACCTTTATGGAAGTCCTAAATTAAAATAATAATAAATTGAAATTAGATTTCGGCTTTAACTTCAAACATCTAAAAGGAGACCTTTTTGGTGGAATTACTGCGGGTATAGTTGCACTCCCGTTGGCCTTAGCATTTGGTGTCAGTTCTGGCTTAGGTCCGAGTGCTGGACTGTATGGAGCCATATTCATAGGTTTTTTTTCAGCCTTATTCGGTGGCACAGATACTCAGATATCAGGTCCGACTGCGCCTATGACAGCAGTCAGCATGGTAGTCATAGCAGGCATTGTAGCCAGTTTTGATGGAGAAGTATCTAAAGCTTTGCCTTATATACTTACTGTATTCTTATTAGCTGGTCTCATGCAGATTGTCTTAGGAATGTTGGGTATCGGAAAATATATTAGATATATACCCTACCCTGTTGTCTCTGGTTTCATGACAGCTATTGGTGTTATTATATTGGTCACTCAGATATTACCATCTATCGGTTATTACCCAAAAGAAGATATAGAATTTGTCAGCCAATTCAAACCACAGGCAGAGGAAATTATATTAGACAACATTCTAAAGGAAGAAGCTGGTGAAGGATTGCTGGTATTAGAAGACTTTAAGGAAACCATCCGTAGAGCTGAACTTATCACACAAGAGCAAATCGGTAAAGAATCTAAGACACTTGCTGGATCCAATGCCTCAGGTGTATTAGGTGCACTGAGAGTGATGCCTCGAGCATTTAAAAGTATAGATTGGTTAGAATTACTATTGGCTCTTGGGACAATTTTTATCATATATGGATTTAAGCGAATAACTAAAGCTGTCCCAAGTACCTTAATTGCATTATTTGTCATGTCAGGTATAGCCATTGGGTTTAGTCTCGATTATAGACCTATAGAGGAGATTCCGAGCGGACTACCTATTGCTAATCTTGGAATAATAACAGATTTCAAATTATCATATATTGCGCCATATGTATTCACAGCTTTGACATTGGCACTCTTGGGAGCTATAGATTCCTTACTGACATCAGTGGTCGCAGATAATATGACTAAGACGAAACACAAGCCTAATAAAGAACTTATCGGTCAAGGTATAGGAAATAGTGTGGCTGCCATATTCGGTGGTATACCAGGAGCAGGGGCAACGATACGAACTGTAGTTAATATCAATGCAGGTGGTAAGACAAGATTATCAGGTATGGTCGCAGCCTTGTTGTTACTGTTGATTCTTCTTCTGTTAGGTCCTACCGCGTCACGTATACCAGCAGCTGTATTAGCAGGTATTCTGATAACTGTAGGTATCGGCGTTATGGATTACAAAGGCCTCAAAGCCATTCCATATATGCCTAAGCCAGAGGTCATCATTATGCTTATCGTATTAGTCTTATCTTCTGTTTGGAATTTAGTATATGCTGTAGGTATAGGTTTAGTGATCGCTTCATTAATGTTTATGAAGAAGATAGGCGACATCACTTCAGCCACATCAAAAATCACCTCCCTTAAAGATGAAGAAACTTGGGTAGATGAATTAAGTTTTCCTATTGAGTTGAGCGAGGAGGTATTCATAAAGCATGTCAATGGTCCGTTATTTTTTGGTTCTACTAGTGAGTTCCAATCACTAGTGAGTCAGATACCGGATACGGCATCCGCTATAATCATCCGTTGTGATAAGATGACTTACTTAGATCAATCAGGACTGTATGCCATGGAAGATATATTAGTAGATCTAGTACGAAAGGGTAAGCAAGTTCTGCTGGTCGGATTAATACAGCAACCTGAGTATATGATGGAAAGAATAGATATCATTCCAGATCTTATTCCTAGAGAACATATCTTCAAAGATTTCTCTGAATGTATGCACTGGGTCAAGCATAATGTAGAAGATACTGTTCCGCCTAAGGTTTGAAAATAGGTATTGAGGTATTGACGCATTAATGCCTGAAGATGTAATGGTCTGTAAGTCTGCAAGTCTGCAATTATGAATGTTTTTTTCTTGGGTCTCCGTTTGAGCTATTGGATAACAAAAGTATCTTCTTAGCATTATATCGTCAATTTCTGTTTCTCCATTCTATTAAGCAGATCTGTGATATGGAGCGGAGTCAGAGACATCAATTCTGATCTCATATCACTCGTTAACCACTGCATTTACTTTATCTCAAATTTATCTGTAAGTTCAAAATATTCGTAAATTTTGTGCTTTTCATGTTGGCTTGAACAGTTCTTTTGAGTTACGGAATAAAATGGAGTACTTCCATATCTCCTATCATGTTCATATGGATAAAATCCTAAATAAACTCTATAAATGTAGTTGCCACTTTCTTTAATTCTAAACCTGTTGTCTGTTTCACGGTGATCACGAATAGAACTCACTACATAATTATCTTTATACAATTGCTTGCTTGGTTTTTGCGAATAGTCATATCCACCAGTATAAACTTGCAGAATTGAATCGTTGTACATTCGAAATAGTTCTCCCTCGAATTTACCATCACCAGAAACTCCATACAATTTAAAGGAGCTGTTGTTCTGAATGAAGTATTTTGGATGGATGGATTCAAAAGGCTCCCAGTTTCTGATCAGTTTAATTTCCTGAGGTAGTTGATATATTTTCTTTGCAACTAATCTATCTATTCTTTCCTTAGATGTTAGGTTAAATTCATCGTCGTAATACTTTTGAAAATGTATCTCTAACTCTATTCTTTCTTCTCTATTGTTGATTGGAACATTTATTACTTCGATGTTTGAGAATTGATCAGATGCACCTCTTATATTTGCTTTGTATTTGTAGCTAACTTCAAATCTTAAATTCCGTGTCGATTCATCTAAGTTAAATTCAAAGATCGTTCTTGGATATTCGCCGTTTATGCGTTTGAATTGATCGACAGAAAACGTGGATCTGAATATCTCATTGTTTGGTGTTTGGAGAATTACTTTTAAACTGTCCAAATTATTTAAAGTCTTCCAAGGAATAACTTTCGATGAAATTTTTATTTGCCCAATACAAATCGACAGTTGAAAAAGGACTAAAGCTATAATTGACAAGTACTTCATCTTTCCATTGGTTGAGCCTTACACAAAGGAATGTATGTGGATTTTTAATACACATACATTTCAGTTGGATCTTTGTGTGAGGCAACGCTTTGTTGTTATTTAGACTTTAAGATAAGAATATTCTCTAAGAGTACAGATTGATTAAGTAGCTACATGTAATATCAAGGTGACGATTGACTAGCGGACGAGTATATTTGAATAAAAGAAATAAGGTTAGCCCCGATTTCTTTAGCAATATACAGATGAGTTGTTTTATAGCGGGTGCTATTATCATACCGTTAGCAGTTTTATGTAAGGCGTTACTTAAGGAGGAGTATAGTGCAAGAATCTTATTAGGCTTGGCATCAAACAAGGTCAAGCATACTCGTGGAGTAGATAAAGAATGGGGAGAATGGGCAATAGCTCAAAGCCTAATACTCGGAACGACAATCACGGTTTCCAGACTTCGGAGAATAGGCTATATGTCCATGATAGATAATTACCCTAAAGTCAAACTTTGAATAGATTAACCGCCGTATACAGCCTGTACCGATATTCATCATCGGAAAGACCCGTACTGCCTGCCCTGAGCGTAGTCAAGTGGTTAGGGTGGTGTGAGAGGCGCATCCCAACAGTTATCGCTGGTGGCACCGTCTACTATATTATCTCGAGTTTTTTTTTAAAATTAGTTAATTGAAATAGTAATTTGTTTGCCAAGACCTAATTCAAATAATCTATAAAGTGTAGAAAGTTGAATGTCTGTTTTCCCATTTTCAACTCTTGATATATAACTCTTTTT
>Ga0209187_1000449_pt1 | contig 72156 bp, 52 predicted proteins | sample BantaG_FD_187430 | JGI IMG/M metagenome (GOLD analysis project Ga0209187, IMG submission 187430) | Marine algal microbial communities from Bantry Bay, Ireland - BantryBay_4 metaG (SPAdes) (version 2) | ecosystem: Host-associated > Algae > Red algae > Unclassified | place: Bantry Bay, Ireland...
ATTAAGTCCTACTATTCAATCTCGTACAGGTCAGGTCATATCTAAATAAATAGATATATAAAATCGGTATAATGAGCGGGTTAGATCGTTTTTAACTGGGTTTCACAATATGGATTTGACTTTAACACTTTTAATTACATATTACGAAAAACAAATATATGTATTATATCCTGAATTATATGTATTGTAATGACGGAAACATTGGGATTGCTACTCTATCTCTAATAACAGAATATCGATATCCTCTTTTAATCTTATCATTTCAGAATCTATTGTGCCGTTATATATGCCTCTGATTCTACGTTGGGAATCTACTAGAAGAAAATTTTCTGTGTGTAGAAAGTCCTCGCTATCCAGCTGTAGTCCTATCTGCTTTTCAGCAAAATATGACTGACGAGCTAAGTTATATATTGCCTCTTTATCACCTGTAACTAAGTGCCACTTTTTACTAACGACCCCATTCGCAATTGCATATCTTTTAAGTTGCTTAACCGTATCCATCCAAGGCGTAACACTATGAGATAAAAACTTAATTCTATCATCATCTATATAATTGTCTTGAAGCTTTACCATGTTATTAGTCATCTGCGGACAGATACCTGGACAAGTAGTAAAGAAAAAATCTGCGACATATACCCTTCCATCAAAATTAGCATTGGTTACTTTTTGATTATTCTGATCTATAAATGAAAACTCAGCTATTTTATGAATAGAATTATACTTAGCATCGCCATCTGATATCCACTCTGGAGAAAAATCAGCTGTATTATAATATGGTAAAATACCTGGCTTCTGGCTGCAGCTTATTACAACTATTATTGCAACACAGCAGATTACATCATATGCTAATATTTTATTCTTCAATCGTCGCTTTACCATAATTCTTCAGATTGGAAATACAACTACTTGAACCCAAAAGTCCATAATACCTGCCTTCACGAATTTCATAATTTACGAGAATTTTGCCATTGATATCGTAAACCTTTTTTTTATACTCAAAGCCATTATCATAATCGCTAATTATCTGAGGGTCACCGCTGGGATAATATTCTAAATAAGGTCCTATTCTTAAACCATTAAGCGATTGATAGACATAAGACAAATTTCCATTACTGTGCCACCCTTGCTGAGTACCATTCTCAAAACCCTTCTCATACATCCTTTCACTTCTTTTAGACTCATCAGTATACCACTCATCTAATCGCCCATTGAGCAAGCCATCTTTTAATTCTATATAGAACCTTTTCTCTGAAGAACTATATTCTAAATTCCCAGTGAAGGCTACTCCGTTCTCAACATAAATGTTATCCTGTCGCTCAATACCTTTGTTCCATTCATCTATAGATAAATGTATATCATTTACTTTGGGAGGTACTGCAAGATTGGTTTTCGGCGCATGCTCACAACTGGTTAGGCTGTATATTAGAATCAGCATCAGCTTATATATCATTATTTGGATTCTCACGCTGTAGAGTCTTCTGATTGAGATTCCTTAGAAAAATATTCTATAAGTGAAGAAGAGATTTTCTTACCGAAAAGAGATTCTAATTCATCTTTTGATTTAGTCTTAATTTGCTTGACACTTCCATATTCTGTGAGTAACTTCTCTGCTGTCTTTTCTCCGATACCTGGTATATTAGTTAGTTCGGTTCCGAGTGCATTTTTAGATCTTTGGTTTCTATGAAATGTAATAGCAAATCTATGAGCTTCGTTACGCAATTGTTGTATGAGCTTCAGAGATTCCGATTTTTTATTGATGTATAACGGTATCGGATCCTCTGGAAAATATATTTCTTCCAGTCGCTTTGCGATTCCTATCAGAGCTACCTTATCCTCTATACCTAGTTCTTTGAATATATCGTAGGCAGCACTTAATTGGCCTTTCCCACCATCTATCACTACCAATTGTGGCAACTCAGATTTCTCTGCGACCAGCCTCTTATATCTACGTGAGACAACCTCTTTCATAGATGCAAAATCATCGGGTCCTACGACAGTTTTGATATTGAATTTTCTATAGTCACTCTTAGAAGGCTTTGCATTTTTGAATACAACACAAGATGCTACAGGATCACTTCCCTGGATATTAGAATTATCAAAGCATTCGATATGATAAGGTAAGATGTCCATGTCCAAATCTTCCTTAAGCGTAGTCAATATCCGCTGAGCAGATGTCTGCTTCTTAATTTTATTAATGTCATCCTTTCTCTTCTGGAGGATATAGTACTTGAGGTTCTTTTCCGCTAAGTCTAATAGATGCTTCTTATCCCCTCTCTGAGGTACCGTACACGTCACACCGTCTATATAATTAATCTTACGCTGGACGACGACCTCCTGTGCTATGCTGGTAAATTTTTCCCTTATATAATTAATAGCAAATACTAGTAAATCATTTTCGTCATCATTGAGATTCATCTTAAGTTCCAGATTATCAGAATTGATTAATGCGCCATTGACAATCTTAAGATAAGAGACATAAGCCATACCTTCATCTGTTCTGATGTAGAATACGTCACTGTTTTTTATACTTGTATTCACAACCGTAGATTTAGACTGATAATTATCTAATGCATCTAATCTATCTTTATATATCTGCGCTTGCTCAAATTCTAAGGTCTCGACACAATTAGAAATTTGATTTTTCAGGTAATCCTTAACCGGCTTAATCTGTCCACTTAAGATATTTTTGACCTGTATTATTTTCTCATTGTATAGCTCTACATCCTCATATCCCACACACGGACCGAGACAATTTTTGATATGAAACTCTAAGCATACTTTAAATTTTCCAGCCTCTATATTATTCTCTGACAATGCCAGATTACAAGTCCTAAGTTTAAATAATTTTTTTATTATATCTAAGATAATTCTTGCTCGATACTTGGATGTGTAGGGACCATAGTACTGAGAACCATCTTTCCACACTTTTCTTGTAAAAAAAACTCTTGGAAAGCGTTCTTTTTTTACAACGATGTAAGTATAGGTCTTGCCGTCCTTTAGCATAACGTTATACCTTGGCTGTAGTTTCTTGATCAGCGTATTCTCCAGTAAGAGTGCATCCTGTTCTGATTCTAAGACTGTATATTCAAATCTTTTAGCATTCTTAACCAATGTCTTGGTCTTATATTGCTGGTGCTTTTTTTCACCGAAATAAGATGCCAGGCGTTTTTTTAGATTCTTAGCTTTACCTACATAAATGACCACATCATTATCCCCAATAAACCTATAGACTCCTGGCTCATGAGGTATTTGATCTGCTAATAATTTATATTGGTCAGTTGTCACTGAATTGTATATTGTATCAATTAAGCTATTAAGTCAAATTCTGCCTCTATACCCCTGAGAAGATAATGTGCTGCTTTTGGATTAGTGGCCATGGGTACATTATGTACATCACACTGACGCATCAGCATCTGTACATCTGGCTCATGCGGATGCTTTCCTAACGGATCTCTAAAAAAGATCACCAAATCAATCTCACCAGTAGCCACCATAGTTGCAATCTGTGCATCGCCTCCGACAGGTCCCGATAATAACTTCTTTATATGGAATCCTTCGTTTTCTATTTTAGAGCCTGTAGTTCCGGTCGCAAATAATGTAAATTGCTTAAGGAATTCCTGATTATTAAGTACAAAAGAAACCATCTCAGGTTTCTTTCCATCATGCGATATAAGTGCAATATTTAATTCCAAAATTTACTGGTTTTAGATTATAACAAATGAATGAAATTAGAGTTGCTCAAACTTATAAAATATTAGCTAAGGCGAATGTTATTATATTGTAAATAATAGATATATCTAATATCGATTTCCCTTTCCTTATTTACTTACAAATTCAATATTTCTCTTCAATCCAACATAGCCTGTACGCTTCACTGCTGAGCCAAAGAATAACTCATCGAAAGTCTCCTCTGTCATCTCAGACCAATCCTTCCTTGTGAGTGACAAGAGATTACTCCGTGGAAAAAAGTCTGGCTCGTCATGAGTTGTAGAGAATCGATTCCATGGACATACATCCTGACATACATCGCATCCATATATCCAGTTATCCATCTTACCAGAAAATTCTTCAGGTATATTCTCATCCTTTAATTCTATAGTTAAGTAACTTATGCACTTGCTGCCATCCACTAAGTAGCCCTTCTCGTCTATAGCACCTGTGGGACATGCATCTATGCATTGTGTACATGAACCACAGTAATCATCCATCCGATCATCATACGATAGGGCAAAGTCTACGATCATCTCTGCAAGAAAAAAGAAAGAACCTTTCTTAGGATTTATTAAAAGTGTATTCTTCCCTATCCAACCTAATCCACTTCTCTTAGCCCAATCTCTCTCCATTAGTGGTGCAGAATCTACAAAATATCGTCCACCGAAAGCGCCAAATTTTTCTGTGATATCAGTATGTAAAATTTTTAGCTTTTTCTTAATGACCTTATGGTAATCTCTACCATATGCATACTGAGAGATCTTAGGAGCATCAGAATCTATTTGCTTCTCCTCTGTATAGTAATTATAAGCTAAGCTAATTACAGATTGGGCATTGTCCACAAGTTTAGTGGGATCGACTCTATTATCGAAATGGTCTTCCAAGTATCTCATATTACCATTATACCCGAGCGACAACCACTCACGTAATCGACCAGCTTCTTCTGTCATAAATTCTGCCTTGGCCATGCCGACGGCACAGAAGCCAAGCTCCATCGCTCTTTGCTTTATCCATTCAGTTTTCTCTAATAAGTCAGTCACTACTTAGATTTATTATCGGAGGATTTGATTGCATTCCAAGTATTATAGAGCGATTCCTGATCGGGTCTATTATCTGGCAGTTCTGTGAGTGGCTCTACTTGCTTAAGTGAGTCATGTAAGTCAGCGGGAAGAGTCTGGTATAGTTCTGTCCCTTTTGTCTTCCAGATTAGCATTTCATCAGATACTTGTCTGATAACTTTTGCAGGATTGCCTACGATAAGACTTCTGGAATCGTATTCTGAGTTAGCTTTAACAAATGCTAAAGCACCTATGATAGATCCATCTCCTATAACAGCATTATCCATCACTACAGCATTCATGCCTACAAGTACGTTCTTACCTATATGGGCTCCATGTATGATCGCTCCGTGACCGATATGTGCAGACTCCTCCAGTACAACTGTTACACCAGGAAACATATGTATCGTGCAATTTTCCTGCACATTACATCCATCATGAATCTCTACCCCACCCCAATCGCCTCTGATGGCAGCACCCGGGCCAATGTATACATTTCGGCCGATTACTACATTACCAGTTACGGTAGCCTGAGCGTGTACGAAACTACTTGGATGTACGACTGGAATGAATCCTTTAAAAGAATAAAACATGAATCCTGTAAATTTCCCTAAAGATATACCTTATGGCTGGGGCTTACAAATGGAATAAGAATAGTGAATTATATTAAGTCATATTCGGATATCCCACAATACAAAAACGAGCAGAAAATCTTAGTTTCCTACTCGTTTTATTTATAACTTAAAGTTCAGATGATCTCTTTTTGATAAAAAACCAAAGAGACACTTTGAATCAATTATCTATTAATAACAAACTGTCTCGTAATTTTCTTGTTTTGCGAACTCAATATATAGAGTCCACTTTCTAAACTTGTGATATCAATTCTACTCTTATCAGTTTGATGGATGTGTAGAACTTCTTTACCAGAGATATTATAGATTGTATACTTACCCTCTTGTACGTCTATATCGTCAGTTAGAATAGAGATATAGTCATTAGCAGGATTAGGCTGTATTGTAATATTTAGTGTTCCCTCAACATTAGAAGTAGAAGATAAGCCTTGGTTTAGGTTGTACTTATAAGCCTCTGACATGCTTGTAGGTGGCCCGAACCCGTATACAATACCATTAAATAAATAAACTTCGTCATTAAGTACAAATGATGCGGGTGCCCATCTTGAAGTACCAGGATGTGGCGGCAATTCTGTCCACACATCGAGTTCTGGATCATATTCCCAAAATTCTCCTTCTTCCATAGCTGAATGATCATCACCCTCTCCGCTTAATACATACCCTTTACCATTCCATGAGAATTGCTGACCCGCTACTCGACCTTCTGCAGGTAATGTCGCAACCTCATCCCACATATTAGTGGCAGGATCATATCTGTACCATTCATTAAAGATATTAGGACCACCATGACCGAAACCAACATAGACAAATTCTCCTATACCAAATTGATAAGGGTGATGTCTTGCTAATCCAGGAAACCGTGCTCCAACTTCCCAAGAATCTGTGGCGATATCATATATCCACCAATCATCTAAGTCACCAAACGCTGACCCACCAAGACCGACATATACTTTTCCATTGTGAGCTACCAATGCAGGATGGGTTCTCTCACTGCATGGGCAACTGGCTAGTTCTTCCCAAGTGCCTGCTGCAGGATCGAATACCCATAAATCATCGAATCTGTTGATGCCAGCGCCAAAACCAAAATATGCCTTTCCATCCCATGTATCACCGATTGCGAATCCTCTGGAGAATCCTGGGAAATCATCAAGCTGAGTAAAAGAGTCTAGCTCTGGGTCGTACTGATAGAAATTATTAGATGGTTGTCCATTCTGAGTTGTTCCAGTAACAAGATACCCCTTACCATCTAGTGCAAAACCATAAGAATGGTCTGTTATAAAATTAGATGGCGGTGATGCTACCTGAACCCATTGAGCATCTAAAGTTTCTAGAGAAGAAGTGATAATAAGTACTGTGCAAAATAACTTGAGTAAATTTATTTTCATGTTTTAGTTTTATTTTAATCAGCTATTTTGCTGATGTCGTGAAGTTGATAATTTTAATTGTCTTTCTTTTAAGCTGTTGGCAATTAAACTGGTGAAATGTCAGCACAACACATATAATTAGCATTACCTATCTCAAACCAAATCGAGTAGTAGAATCGAGCAAAAGAATATTAACATTGGTCGTCTTGTACTCTTGCACCACCCTGCGTAAGCCTTACGTACTGGGCAGTTTCCATTAATTAAGAACAATAAAGGGGAATACACTCTATACAAGCCTATATCAGCATACGACTTGAGATTCATCGCCTCGTGGCTTCGTGGCGTTATTTGTTATTATGTAATCTCTTCGACATCCTGGTCTATAACCCTTAAGGTAATACCATAAATGGCACATAAAAAAAGCCCTGAGAATTGAATCCCAGAGCTTTTTTAATATGCTTGACTCACCTAAATATTAATATCCAGATGACTTGTTGCCTTTATAATAATCAGGTTGAGAAGTACTACCTGATGATAATGTGCTGATACCGTCAGGTGCTGACATATCAAAATCTGTTGCTTCACATGTTCTGAATTCTACTCTCCTATTCATAAAGTGATGCGCTTCAGAGTTCGGTGAATTGACCATTGGGTTTTCTTCACCACCATACATTAATTTCAACCTACTCCTTTCTATAGCATAATTATCTACGAGATAATCCACTGCCGCTTGTGATCTCTTATATGATAATACTCTGTTATAATCATTAGAATTACGACTGTCTGTATGCCCCTGCGCTGTAACACAAATGTTAGGACACTTCTTCATCACCTGTGCCACATTATGCAAGTGACTGAAGTATTCTGGCTTAATCTTAGATTTATTAAGATCGTAATGTATCATCGGTAAGAACCAATCTCCACATCCAGAGGATACATATGTATTATTAGATGTCCTGCTTCCTCCTGTAGATGTAGCAGGTTCTCTTATAATTGTAGTTGTTCCATCAGCGTTAGTGACTGTTCTTGAGGTAGTTGTACCTCCTCCATAGTTACTGGATGCTGGTGCTGCAGCTTTAAATTCTTCTGCTTTAGCATCTATCAATTGATTGATTTCTTCTTCTGTTGCGCAACATTCTTCTTCGCAGTTAGCTACTCCAAACTCATCGATCGGACAGCCAGGTCTTGAGTATGGTTCTCTATCTTCACAATCTACGATACCATCACCATCACTGTCTAATAATACACCTCTTGTATCTACCGGACAACCTTCTGGCGTATCTAATTCTTGATCTAACATGTCTATAACGCCATCCTGATCTTCGTCTGTTAGGTCCAGTTGTGGTTGATTCTTAATATTTGAAATTTCTGAGAATGCTTGATCCATTGGATTTAACCAATATAGTGGCTCAGTTACTTTATCGAAGTTTCCTATATTGAACCCTATTCTCACATGCGTATAATGTCCGATGTCTACATTGTTAGTCTGATCGGCCGCCGTACGGAATTTGATACCATCTAAATAATCATTATCTGATAAAAATACTTGGTGCTCTATACCTATATTAAGCCGCTTAGAGATCTTACGTGAGAATCCCATAGATGGAATTAATACCACGTGTACATTAAAGTCGTCGCCAAATCTAAATATCCCAGCTTTTTTAAATCCTTCAGTCTCATATACACCATCATATACTTCTTGGATTGCTGCTTCTATTTCATTCCTGCCTGCTTGTGTATTAAATCTCTCTCTCGTCCATCCTATTCTTTCTCTCAGATTAACATCAGACCCATATGCAGCTCCTGAGGCATCTAATAGATCAAGATTAGCAGTGTGATTATCTAATCCTAATCCAAGCCCTGCATACCAATTCCACTTGTTTCTTTCTTTATGAAAAAGTAAATTTCCTATATTAAAGATCAAAGCAAGATCCCCAGATATATATTGTGTTCTGTGAGATGGAATCCATTCTCCAGGACCTCCCGTATTAGGATTATAGGCATCGAATGTATTCTCCACAAGTCCACCACCGATACCGTTTCCATTATCTCTAAATCTATGGCTCCAGAACTGATTATCTATTCCTGATGCCATACCGTAGAAAACTGATCCTCTGATGGAAAACATATAGTTAATTGCTTTCCTTAAGTGTAGTCCTACACCAAATCCACCAGGAATGGATCTATCTACATCACCGTCGATAAAGAAATGTCCACCATGTAGACCAATTTCCCAAGAATTTCGAGGCTTAGAGGAGAATTTGTATTCTCCCATTCTCCAGCTTTTGTTTTGCTCCTCATCCTTAGTCATCTCATCAGAGATTGTAGGGGTATTCCATGTGTCATTATAGTCATCTTCCTCGACAAGTTCGTCGATGGTCGAAGTTACTTCAGGATCTGGGTCGCCCTGAGCAATTAGTAGTACTGGCATAAATAGAAGTATCGCCATAGCGACCTTCAACTTATTCAATGATAAGTCCATGTTGTAGTTTTCCATGTTTAAAATTCTCATTATCCAAATGTGGATTAGCACATTAAGAGTTATAAATGTTATTGTAATACATAGCCCATATGAGGGCTCAAAACACAATATCTAAACGAAATTAATTATATATTATAAAATATCGTAATATTTAACTCATTTATTTTCAGCAATTACTAAATTTGTGCTACAAGTATACACGACATGAGCAATACATACCATAGCAAAGATTGTGACGGCAATCCATCAGGATTGACACACAGTTGTCATTTATTCGAGAAATTTTTGGTGAGATATCCAGGCTCCCAAAAAGATGCGATAAATCTCATTCTTAGTGAAAAGTTAGATAGAAATAGTTTGTATTCAAAGTTTATAGAAAAACTTAACATATACGAGAATTTTATTATTAGTCTTTTACCACTTGAATTTACAAGCCAGGATAACCCTGAAGCCGCAAACAACACGAGCTTTGTTATCGCAAGGGAGAAAGAATGTGAAGCTTTCAAAAAAATTAGCCCAGATGCAGTTATAATTTCTTCTACTGCAGACAATCATTATATAAATGTCGCCTACCAGAGACACTTATCTAATATAAATGACAACAGTTCTATCAGCCTTAGCGAATATAGGTCTTCTGCGAGATCAGCAGATGCTATCATCAGATCATCATCGTGCTTAATCTTAGATCTAAATGCTATCAAAGTGCAAGATTCCTATAGTACTCGGTCGAGTATAACAGGATTAGATGTCTATGAAGCATGTGCCATTGCTAGAAATGCTGGTATGTCAGAAAATCTACAATTGTTTTGCTTGGTGGTAGATGATAACTCTCTACATGTGCACACGCAAGAGATGGCCTCATTAATATTTTGGTACTTTCTGGAAGGCAGAAAACATAGATTCACTGATTCTCAGTCTGACAATCTTATTACATATCTTGTACAGTCAGATGTATATGAAGATCCCATAAAATTCCAAAAAAGCAAGATAACTGGAAGATGGATGGTCACTGACCCGATCACTGGTGATGTAAGTCCGTGTACAGAAGCGGATTATGATATGACAAAAACTGGAGAGATTCCTGATGTATTATGCGCTCTGTAAGTCTTTATTGTCTTATGCCAACAGCTTTTCTAATGCCATAGATCGAGAGCCCTTAAGTAAGACTGTCTGACCTTTGTGATCATTTTCAAAATTAGGATGTACTGACATTAATTCATTTATATCATTGTAATGATGGTACTTATGATCACTATCAGCTGCAGAAAATGATTCTCCTACTAAGTACACATTACTCCACTTATAAGATTCTATATAAGTAAGAATCTCCTCATGCAACTGATCAGATTCAGTTCCTAGCTCTTTCATATCACCAAGGATAAGTGTCTTAGGGCTATGTCCATAATTCATGACACTCTTAATACTCAGCTTCATACTGCTCGGATTAGCGTTATAGGCATCCATTATATATTGCACCCCGTTACGTCGCATTATCTGAGAACGATTCATACTAGGCTTATACTCTGAGATAGCTGAGAATATATCTTCATCATAGACCTTAAAATATCGCCCTAGCGTTATAGCAGCTTCTATATTACTTTGGTTATACAGTCCAAATAATTGTGATATACAAGTCTCCTCATTATCTGTATCTCTAAATGCTAACGTAGCATATTGATACAGAAATTCAATGTCATCTACTAAGTATGGGACTGCAGTGATAATCTCAGGAATATACTTACTGAGAATTTGATCTTCATCATTGTAGAAAATAGTTCCGTTATTTTTTTCTAAGTATTTATACAATTCTGTCTTGCCTTGGATTATCCCTTGCACTGAACCAAATCCTTCAATATGTGCTCTTCCGATATTAGTAATCATGCCATAGTTAGGATCTGCTATGTGACATAGATGGTCGATCTCTTTGATATGATTAGCTCCCATCTCAACAATGAGAAAATCGTGGTCTTTATGAGCAGACAGAAGTGTCAGCGGAACACCTAAATGATTATTGTAATTGCCTTCAGTTGCATATACATTATATTTCTTAGACAGGACAGCATATATAAGTTCTTTAGTCGTAGTCTTCCCATTAGATCCAGTAATTGCAAGTATTGGAATGTCTAATTGATCTCGATGGTAGCGAGCGAGATCTTGTAATGTATTCTGTGTATCGCTGACTAATATAGTTTTGCTATCCTGATTATACTTTTCATCTTGGATGACTGCGTAAGAAGCACCTTTACTAAATGCTGTCTCAATGAATTTATGCCCATCGAAATTATCACCTTTAATGGCGAAAAATATTTCATTTCTTTGGATTGTTCTCGTGTCTATTGAGACACCTGATGAGCTGCAGTAATGGGTATATAGATCTTCTATCTTCAAGATTATGAGTTATATATTTTAATAAGTCATAATGTAAAGATAGAACTCACATTCATTAAATTCCAAAAAAAAACTCCTACTGACATGATATCGATAGGAGTTTAGATTTTATTTATAAGAAGAATTACTTATATCTTCTTTTTACTTTCTTACCTTTTTCTTGGAATTCGATTCCTCCAGAATCATCATTACCAGTCTCTCCTCCTACTCTAATCATTGCACAACGGAAACCAATCTTACTGGATGACTTAGCTGCATCTTTAAATCTTCTTGTTCCTGGAGATAACCAATATAGTCTATCTGCCCAGCTACCACCTTTGTACACCTTAGAATCATTATTGATAAGAGACCATTCTCCATATCCATAATCTACGAACTCATCATCTCCGTCTAAATAGTTACGTACATCACCTTTTCTATAGTTATCTCTTAGACCTAATGTATCATCTTCTACTTGTTGGTATCTTATTCTACCTAAGCTATCTTTCTCTACTGGAGTTCCCTCTTCATCTAGCACAACTTCTTCGAATATATTACCTCTAAATGGATTTAAATCATGATTTTCAGGATCACTAAGATCGCCAGTTGTCATAGGTCTATAGGTGTCTTGTACCCATTCGCTTACATTACCAGCCATATTATATAGGCCAAAATCATTAGGAATATATCTACCTATCGGTGCAGGACCAGATGCTTTATCATTAAGATTACCTGACATACCCATATAATCACCTCGACCTCTTTTGAAGTTAGCTTGGATTTTACCTTGGTTTTTGCCATGTTTCTGATATCTCGCTGAGTTTCCGTTCCATGGGTATATACGTCTTTCTGTGATGTTCTCATCTCCAGTGTCTGGCTGATTACCTTGTAATGCTAAAGCAGCATATTCCCACTCTGCTTCTGTCGGTAATCTATAATCTGGAAGTAATATTCCATCTTCGAACTTTACAGGTCTCTCTCCACCTGTTGCCTTATCTTCAAGATTTTTTCTGACATTTCCTTCATACTGGCCAGCAAGATATGCTTCAGTATCAAAACTTTCACTATCTACTTGTTCAGTTGCATTAGGATTAGTGATGCCTCTTTCTATAAGGATCATCTCATTCGTACGATTAGATCTCCACTTACAATATTCCTGCACTTGGTTCCATGACACACCTACTACTGGATAATCATCATAAGATGGGTGACGGTAATAAGTTCTGATAAGTGGCTCGTTGTAGGCTAACTCTTCTCTCCATACAAGTGTATCAGGAAGCAAGTCCTTCCATACTTGTGGATAAGACTGATAAGTTCTCTTAGTCCAATCTTCGTATAATTTCCAGTTGATATTAGTGACTTCGGACTCATCCATATAGAATGAAGAAACTGTGACTCTTCTCGGAACATTATTCCACTCATAAGTCACGTCTTGCTGAGCCATTCCCATTGTGAATGTACCCCCTTCTATCAATACAAGATTCGGACCAGTGATCTGTCCTTCGTAATCTAATTTTTCGAATCCGCCGTATTCAGGATTTCCGTATTCCCATCCTGTAGCTGAATCTAATTCTCCACTGCCTCCAGTTCCACCTTTCTTACAAGATGATACTGCAACTGTCACAGCGAGTAATAATAATATAATGCCCTTGTTCATATTAACTGATAAATTTGAATATTAAATATTGCTGCAAAAATAGTTCCGTAAATTAACGGAATAAACTGAAACAATCATTGTATTTAGATTCTTTCTTTTCTAAGTTCTTAAGCCTAAAAACTATGCCGATTTCATGACTTCCACCTGTATTAGTCCCTAATTGTGACCCTGTTAGGTCAAAACTGTAGCCTATTTTTATATAGTCAAGATCTACACCTGCTGAAAAAATGACCGCATCCAAGTTATTAAGAGTGTGTCTCATCCATAATCCGCCGAATAATTGCCTGATCTGCATATAAGCTCCAACGTTTACTTGGTTAAAGCCACTTTGATGAGCAAAAAGTATATTTGGAGATATAAACGTGGATGGTCTACCCTTATTGTCTTTCTCTAATACTATTTGCATACCACCATTTAGTATAAGTACTCTGGGTAATCCACCATTAGAACTAGCACTATTACCTAAGAATCCTGTGTAGGGACTGTTAAGATGGTCTATTGTTATACCTACATAAAACAATGGGTTGTAAAGCAGCATACCAAAATTTATATCCAAGTAACCATTACTGAGTGATGGTGGCTGGACCTCCCCAGAGGGGAATGGAACTCCAGAACTATTAAATGGACCAACTCCTGGATCTATCTGGTCGAAGAAAATTAACTTATTCCAATCTATACGAGATTGTATATAACCTACTTCCATCCCAAACTTAATCTGCCAATTCTCCTTAAATCTCAATCTGTAGGCATACAACCCAGTGAATCTGGATGTCTTCAGCGTTCCGTCCCCTTGATCATCTGCTAACGCTGTAAATCCTATTCCACTGTTAAATTTATTAAAGAACTGATCATATGATAAAGCATATGTCTTGTAAACATTATTAATTCCTGGCCATTGTAATCTGTAATTGGTAGTGAATAATGGGTAATTACTCAATCCAGCGAAGGCAGGATTAATATGGACAGGAGAGTTGTAATACTGAGAAAAAACTAAATCTTGTGATGTACACGTATAAGCCACTGATAATAAGCAGCAGAATAGTAGTTTTCTTATAAAGAAGTGTCGTGTAATCATTCTCAGGAATATATAACCTTTAATTGCAAAACTAATTACAATAGAAGTAATAACTTAACGTTTCAGTAACGAATATAATATAACCTTCTCATGATACGACTACTTTCTACTTTTAGCATGATTCTTCTGATGCTTTCTTCTTCATATGTCGCAATAGCTCAAAACACTGATTCTTCTGTCCTATCTACAGGAGATATCTATAAGATATCAGTCGAGCAAACTGGTATTCATAAAATAGATTACAACTTCTTATCGTCAATAGATGGACTTAATGTAGATGCTATAGATCCTCGAAACATTCATATATATGGCAACGCAGGTGGACCAGTACCCCAAGCCGTCAATAGTGACAGAATAGACGATCTTGCTGATAATGCTATCATAATAGTAGGCGAATCTGATGGTTCATTTGACCAAAACGATTATATTATATTATATGCAGAAGGACCAAGTGTCTATAGATCTAATTCTGACAATGAGCTTGAATATCATCATAACCCGTATGATCGTAAAAATTACTATTATATAAAAGTAGAAGACACAGCAGGCCCGAGAGTCCAGACTATCGCATCTATAGATAATCCAGATATCACCTCAGACACAAGAGAAAGTATCCAGCGACATGAGGTCGATAGGCTTAATCTTCTAGGTAATTTTGGAGGAACTCAAGGATCTGGAAAGGAATGGTATGGAGAATCATTTGCCAATGAAACCAGTCAGAATTTTTCTTTTAATTTTCCAGATATTGTTCCTAATAGTGAAGCTGAGATAGCGATACGATTGGCTGGAAGGGATGAAGGAATTATGAGATATAATGTGACTGTAGCTGGACAATCACTAAGCCAAAGCGTAAACTCTACCATCACTGGAAATATCGAAGAAATATATGCTAAGATCGGAAATCTAAGAGATGAAATTACACTTACAGACTCCAGGGTAAATGTTGCTATCGATTTCGTACCACATAGTAATCAAAGTGAAGGTTGGTTAGACTACATAGAAATCAAAGGCATAGAAAAAAACATTTATTCTAATACACCCATCTATATACATGATGCAGCTTCTGTAGATTATGATACTTACGGATATAGTATATCACAAGCAGACAACATCCAAGTATGGGATATCACGGTACCCCAAAATACGAGAAACATAGAACTGGTCGGAACAGGAAATAAGATTTTTGCCTTCGAAACAGAATCAAAACTAAAGACATTTATTGCTTTTGAGCCTGGAGCAAATCATCTTTCTCCAAGTTTTGTAAATAAAGTAGAAAACCAAAATTTGCACGGTATTCAGGAAGCTGACTTTATAATTGTAAGTCACCCTAACTTCTTAGATGCTGCAGAAAGGCTAGCTCAACATCGCCTTAACAATGATGGACTGAATGTAGTGATTGCCGATATATTTCAAATATATAATGAGTATAGCTCTGGTAGAGTAGATCCTACAGCAATCAGAGACTTCTGCAAAATGGTCCATGACCGTGATCCTAATTTTACTTACCTATTGCTTCTGGGAGATGCATCATATGATTATAGAGGTCTCAATGATCAATTAGAATATCAGAATTACGTACCCACTTATGAAACAGATCAATCATTAGATCCTGTGGAAGCATTTCCTTCTGATGATTATTTTGGCTTATTATCTGCAGGAGAGGGACAAGATAGAATGGAAGGTGGTCTGGAGCTTGGAATCGGACGGATTCCATGTAGAACTGAGAACCAAGCTAACAATGTAATAGATAAGATAATACACTATGATACCAGTGCAGACGTACTCGGAGACTGGAGGACTCGTATCGGATTCACCGCTGATGATGAGGATAGAAATCTGCATATCAGAGATGCAGACAGTATTGCAAAAGACACTGAGGATAGCCACCCAGAATACGTACAACAGAAAGTATACTTCGATGCCTTTAACCAAGTGTCGACTCCAGGTGGAGCAAGATATCCAGATGCTAATGCTCAGCTCAATGCTAATATAGACAAAGGACAACTCGTCCTTAATTACTTAGGTCATGGCGGTCCTAAAGGCTGGGCTCAGGAAAGAGTTCTGCAAATAGGCGATATCCTAAACTGGCAAAACAAAGATAAGTTACCAGTAATCATTACTGCCACCTGCTCGTTTACTGGCTTCGATGAGCCCAGCTTCGTCTCTGCGGGTGAGCAAGCATTACTAAATCCTAATGGTGGAGGCATTGCATTATTCACGACGGTGAGAGCAGTCTATACTTCTTCTAACAAGAGGCTGACTAGTCAGGTTTTTGAGAACATATTCGTCCGAGAGCAAGGAGTAGGTAGAAGATTAGGTGATATCATGAGAATGGCGCAAAATGAAGTAACTGTAGGCAATACAGGTTCTACTATTATCCCTAACACTAGAAAGTTTCTTCTGATGGGAGACCCGACTCAACAGATAGCATTGCCTAAATATAAAGTGGCAGTGGCAAGCATAAATGGAATCCCAATAGATGAGCAGTCGGTAGATACGATAAGCGCATTAGAAAAAGTGATTATTTCTGGAGTTATAGCTCAACAAGAAAACGATGATATCATTTCTGATTTTAATGGCACAATTAATCTAACTGTGTTCGATAAATATAGTGAACTCAGGACATTAGATAATGATGATAGATCTGGCGTTTTTGATTTTAACCTGAGAAAGAGTGTCCTATATAAAGGCAGTGCTGTAGTTACCAATGGACAATTCTCAATAGAGTTAGTTTTACCAAGGGATATTGATTTTGACTATGGTGCTGGAATGCTGAGCTTCTATGCTTCGGATGGAATGAGATCAGATGCTATAGGAGAATATGATAAAATTATAATAGGTGGCACCTCACCTAATAGTATTGTAGATAATGAAGGTCCTATAATCGACATTTTCTTAGATGATAGAACTTTTGTAGATGGTGGCACAGTATCGGATAGACCTGTACTTATTATAGACTTATCTGACGAGACTGGCATTAACTTAAGCAGTACAAGCATAGGTCATGACATCACCGCCAACTTAAATAATGACATAAGTAATAGCATTGTATTAAATGATTTCTATACACCTACAATCGGGCAAGTAGGCGAAGGGACTGTCACTTATCAGTTAGATCTATTAGAGCCAGGCTTGCATTCAGTCACTATCAAAGCGTGGGATATACTCAACAACTCTTCCGATAAAAGTGCAGAATTTCTTGTTGCTGAAAATATAGAAGGATTTGTAAGTAATGTACTTAATTACCCTAACCCATCTGCAGGTATCACAACTTTTGCTTTCGAACATAGTCTGGGTAGTACTGAGATAGATATAAGCATCGATATATTCACACTGAATGGTCAGCTAATTACAACTATTAAAGATCAAAGATTCTCTGCTGGCAACACAGTCGATGGAATCAGATGGGACAGTAGAGAAGATTTTGGTACAAATATTCCAACAGGCATATACCTCTATAAAATAAAAGTAGAGTCTATTGAGTTAGATGTAAGTAATGAGAGTGATTTCTACAAGCTGGTAATCACCAATTAGGATTTATAAATAGATAAAACCAATTCACAACATACATATTAAAATTTACCGTCAATTATAACTTATTGATAATCATTTACGTAAAAGTCATTGATCTTTATATATTATCAATATATAGTATTAATTTTAACGCAATTTCAAATTTTCAATGAAACATATAATAACAATTTTAGCAATATCACTTTTGACTCTTAGTCAATCGAGTGGACAAGCATCAGGATTTGACTTCGGTGCAGGATGTATTACAGATGCGAATGGCGAGTGCCTCCCAAGTACTATCTTGTCCGCAGTACCATTCCTAAGAATTATTCCGGATGCCCGTGGAGGAGCGATGGGTGATGCTGGTATCGCTGCATCTGCTGATCCTAACGGCATATATTACAATGCTTCTAAGCTTGCATTTACAGAAAAAGATGCCAGTTTCTCTGCGACCTATACGCCATGGTTAAGAAACTTAGGACTTAATGATGTATACCTCACTTACCTATCTGGCTATAAGAAAGTAGACGAGCTACAGACATTAGGATTCGGATTCAGATTCTTCTCTCTTGGAGAGATTAATTTTACAGATTTTGATGGGAATCCAGCAGGTATGGGTAAGCCTAGAGAATTTGAGTTTGCAATAGCATATAGTAGAAAATTATCAGAAAATTTCTCAGCAGGTCTTACTGCTAAATATATATATTCTAATCTAGCCTCTGGTCAGCAAGTAGGAAATGTAACAATCAGCTCTGCTAATGCTTTTGCAGCAGATCTATCCCTGACATATAAGAAGGAAGGAAATTTGACAGCGGCAGGAAGTGAGTGGACATTCGGTGCTGCCATATCTAACTTAGGATCTAAAGTAACCTACACTGGTAATGAAGTTAAAGACTTCATCCCTGCTAACCTCGGATTAGGGGCAGGGCTTAAGCTTAACTTCGATGAGTACAACAGCATGACTTTCTTATTTGATATCAATAAGTTATTAGTACCATCTCCTATCTCGCCCACGCTAAAGGATGAAAATGGTATTACATCAGATAATCCTGATTATGACGCTAATGGAAATGGAGAACCAGATTATAAGGAACAATCAATGTTTTCCGCAGTAGTAAGCTCATTCGGTGATGCTCAGGGAGGATTTAGTGAAGAATTAAAGGAGTATACAGCCTCATTCGGTATGGAGTATTGGTATAGTGGACAGTTTGCAGTAAGAGCTGGTTACTATTACGAGAACCCACTTAAGGGTGACAGACAATTCATCACAGTAGGTGCTGGTCTTAAGTATAATGTCTTTCAGTTAGACTTATCTTACTTAGTCCCTACTAACAATAGAAGAAATCCATTAGATAATACGCTAAGATTCGGTCTACAGTTTGACTTTGCGGCTCTGACTGGAGATAATTAATTAGATATTATCTAATTCCATTTACACATTATAGTGTAAATGCTATAATTGCAAAATACAAAAGCGAATCACTGAAAAGTGATTCGCTTTTTTTTAATTGTAGTATAATATAAGCCGGATTCTGTATTCCGATGAGTCGGAACCTTTATCATTTATCTATGCTGCCTACCCTCTCCGAATACCATAAGGAATAGAGCGAGAAACTCTACATCCGCCGAGACGGATATCGGAGTATACTTGACATTACAACCTGCAAGATGTCCCGATAGCATGTTACCATGATATCGCGTAGGCTCTTACCCCACGGTTTCAGCTTTTCCAAGATAGATAATCTATCATGGTAGTCTAGTCTCTGTTACATTTATTATACAGACCTAAGTCCATATCCACCCGTTAGATGGTGCAGTTCTCTACGTTGTCCGGACTTTCCTCTCTGCCATAAGCAGAGCGATAAAGCATATACTATCACAAACTTATAACATTATCGCGGATATAAGACAATTAGTAAATGTTAGGATTACTGATTTATATATTATAATAAAATTTAATATGTAATTTCACAGATCTATGTCTAAAGGATTTATAGTTTCCATATCGATCATTATAGCTGCGCTAATACTTGACATCGTGTCACTAAGAGAGGTATCTAAGGACGTGAGCTTCTCTAAGCTGGAAGACTATGTAGACACAGAATTATCTTATTATACAGATCTGCTGAGCTCGGAAGAATACATCGAACTATTCCTCAGAGATAGTCTTTCTATATCTGATCTATCTAAGATTAAAGAACTCGAGGACAAATTATCGCAAGATCACATATTCGCAAAAGTCTATCTCAAGAACAAAGAGATATACTGGAAGCAGGGACTGTCAGATAATAGTTTTTGCTCTATAAGAAAAGCCACAAATGCTGTAAAAATTAATATTTGCTTAGAAGTCTACGATGATGATGGCGAGCTACATAATTTTATATACAGTAAGTCAGGCGTACAGCATAAGATCTATAAAGCCAGAGATATAGACAAAAACTATAATCTACTAAACACTATTCCACTTAAGATAGGCCAGCGGTACAGATCCGTACAGCTTAACTATTTTATTCTGACAGCTTATCTGTTAGGTCTAATTTTATTTATCCTTAATTGTGTTCGTAAGAAGAATCTGGTGTTGTTTGGAGCCATTGTGATCATTAGGATCATACTATTTTTCGTGCCTTGGTATAATAGATTTAGTAATCTTGATCTTACTAACCAGATATTTTCTATTCACAAATACAATAGTATAGATCTGGTTATAGATACATTCCTGATTTCAGGATGTCTAATCTTTCTTTCTAAGTTACAATTTGTACATCGACCAAGCCAGAAGATATTTCTATATAATGGTCTAATACTTAGTTTTCTTGTTTTGCTTTTCATATCACATCTGAGGCTTATGCAGATGCTTATGTATAGCGACTACCTAAGCATAAGTATAGATAACTTATCTGATATCGGCATTAGAGATACCATCATCTATGGAGTTACCTTAGCTATACTTTCTGCCATATTCATATATGCAACATCAGCAATAATCTATATTAAAAGCTTAGTCTCTAAAAAGTATCTTTACACAAGTTTTCTTGTGATGACAATCATGGGGATTGCAGCGGTGCATTTCTTTCAGCTTGATATAAATCCTCTGATATTTGGAATTTTCTTGCTTTCATTTTTCTTCCTTTTAGATCTTTTTATCGATATTAATTATAAGACTATTACTTGGGTAATATGGTGGTCTATCTTGTTCGGCATATATTTATCTGCGTTATTCTTTAATTATGATATCAATAAAAATGTCGATCTAAGAGTAGAATATTTAGAGAGCACTTTCCACCAGCCTGACTATGATGCTATCAAAGAAATAGTGGAGAGCTCTATATTAGGTGAAATCAACAATGAAGTCAACGAGTTGCTAATACTACCCGAAGAAGCGCAATACGATCGCAATGATTTCAATGATTACCTATCTAAGAAGCTTAAGCGTAATGACTTTATCATAGAAGTATTCGATACGAATCAAGTAAACATTTTTGACGGTAAGTACAGACTCCCTAATCACTTAGTAGAGATAACGGATACGATATTATTCGATGAGATACATAATATCGTATGGTTTTCTGATAGTAGTAATGAGAATTATATTATAAAAACAGGTATACAATTTGACCAAATCAATACAGGCTCTGAATACCCCATTAATTATTATAGAAATAATAAAGCTGTAAAAAAGGAAATAGATCTATCAGAAGATGAGTGGAACCTTATCAAAAATAGCAAAAAGGATATTATATATAAAAACTCAAATGTCTATATAAAATATCAAGCTGATGCAGGAAAGCTATTAGTAACTAAGAAATCATTCTTTAGTCTGATCAAACCGATTGCGTTATTTTCTTTTCTATTTTCAGCGATTGTACTGCTGATCTTAATTCTTGGAATTGCTAATATTCTAATCGACTTCTTACCTGAGAATTGGCCATTCAAAATTCAGAATTTGGATTCGCTAAATTCTAAGATACAGTTGTCTCTTATCATGGTGATACTATTCTCATTTTTCATCATAGCAATCATAACCACATCATTCCTTAAGTCATTTATCACAACAAAAAATGAAGCGTATCTCAAAGAAAAAATAAATGCTATCGCAAGAGACTTAGAGAACAAAACTCAAATTGCCACCTCAGAACAACAAACGGTAGCTATTGCAAGAAATTATGAAAGTGACTTAGAAATCACACATGACGCAGACTTAGATATATATACACTAATAGAGCCTGAGTCTAATGGAGATTATTTCCCATCGGTATTCTTTACCAAACAAGAATCTCCTAAACCATACTCAGATTATAGCATTTCTAATCTTAATAGAAATTACCTTCCCATATTCTATAAAGATAAAGCTGTCGGATTCACAATACTTAATTATAAGCCAGGTGCTTCTAGTCGTATAAGTGTATTTGATTTCTTAGGGTCTATATTTAATGTGTATGTATTCTTGTTTTTGATCGCTAGTGTCATTGCAATTTTTATCGCAAGATCTATAACTAAGCCCCTATCCATTCTTAATCAAAAACTGTCGCAGCTCTCTTTAGGAAAAAGAAATGAACTGATCACATGGGATAAAGAAGATGAGATAGGTACACTGATCAAAAATTATAATAACATGGTCAGCCAACTGGAAAAAAGTGCTCAACTGATGGCCAAAACAGAAAGAGACTCTGCATGGCGAGAGATGGCTAAGCAGGTGGCACATGAGATAAAAAACCCATTGACACCAATGAAGATGTATATACAGCATCTCGAGAAAGCGATTAGTCAACAACCAGAAAACGCAAAAGCCATCGCAAAAAAAATATCTGCAACACTGATGGAGCAAATAGATAATCTTACGCAGATTGCTAACTCATTCAGCAACTTTGCAGAACTACCACAGACCAGTAATACTAAGATAGAACTCAATAGTGTGGTACAGGTGGTCCACAATCTTTTCAGAAAAAGAGAAGATATGAACATTACATTATCAGAACCGATACACAGTGTTATGGTATTCGCTGACAAGAATCAACTGATCAGAATCTTAAATAACTTGGTGAAAAATGCTATAGAAGCCATACCACAGAATAAGAAGGGTATGATCCAACTGAAACTCTACACTAAAGGTGACAAGGCACTCATTGAAGTCAGTGATAATGGTGTCGGTGTACCAGACAATATGAAAGACAAGATCTTCCAACCTAAATTTACAACTAAGGATTCTGGCAGTGGACTCGGCTTAGCTATCGCCTCTAACATGTTAGAATCTATGAATGGCAGGTTATACTTTGATTCTATAGAAGGCCATGGTACTAATTTCTATATAGAATTAGACAATATTCGTCCTAAAACGATTACATTAGACTAGAACTTTAAGGATAAATATTTGTCTATAATCATATGTCTATACTTATAAACATCGCAATAGTTTTAGTTACCACATTAGCTATGGAATTCGTGGCATGGTTTGCTCATAAGTATATCATGCATGGCCTATTATGGACATGGCACCAAGATCACCATGATCCGATACATAAGGATGGTTTTTTTGAGAAAAACGATAGATTCTTCCTCGTATTTGCTGTTCCCTCAGCATTCTGCTATATGGCTGGCTCTTTTTTTCATGGGTGGGGTGCCCTACTGTACATAGGAATAGGTATATCTATCTATGGAGCTATATACTTCCTAATACATGATGTATACATACATCAGAGATTTAAGTGGTTTAAACAATTAGATAATAAATACTCAAGAGCCATCCTGAGGGCTCATGGGTCCCACCACGCTATACAAACCCAGTATGGCTGCGAGTCATTCGGCTTACTAATCATTAATCCGAAGTACTTCAGAAAGCGATCTACTTGGAAGAATGACAATGTCTTAAAGAACAATGAGATAGGATACGGAAGCTGACCTGTATTAAGGACTTCCATAACCGAAATGTGAATGGTATTAAGTGGAATGATTCTGTAAATCTTCTTGCAGTTATGATAGTCAATGTCAATTCTTTAAAATATTTCTATAGCTACACAACAGCAATAAATAGTTAGTAATCAGTAGGCTATCAGATTAGAATAATAACTATGTGAATTGTAAGTAAATAGTATTTGTTTTTATATGACAATATCATATCTTTGCCGACCGCTTTCAAAGGTGGAGTGGGTGAGTGGCTTAAACCAACGGTTTGCTAAATCGTCGTACTAAGAAATTGGTACCGGGGGTTCGAATCCCTCCTCCACCGCATAACAAAGAAATCGATCATTGATATATTGGTTTTATGAAGATAACTCCTAATGATTGATTATAAATAAAGATTTTTTCGGGGCGTAGCGCAGTCCGGTTAGCGCACCTGGTTTGGGACCAGGGGGTCGGAGGTTCGAATCCTCTCGCCCCGACATATAAAGCTCAGCAGTCTTGCTGGGCTTTTTTTGTTTTAGTCTAGTTACCAAACCCTCTATTACTCATATGTCCTCAGAAAACTGAGAGACCTGAGATTTAGATCCGCAGTTACAAGCATTGCGTTATGAGCAATAGTAGTGGCTGCAATCACTCTATCAGCTGGATCTCCGTTGATATCATTCTTATATTCTGAGATTATATCCCCCATACGAGGAGTTAAGTCGAGCACTTTATAGTTCCTATATTTGATGACATCATGAAAGAAAACATCTATAGAAGGATGGACAGTCACTCGCTTCTTAGCAACTAACATCCCTAATTCCCAGAAGGAAATAGAAGATAAATAAATGTTATCAGCATTGCTGGTAATCAATTTCTCAATTTCTGGTGTAAATCTGACATGTCCTTGCACATCCCAGATCAGATAATGCGTATCTACAACAATCTTTTGTCTACGCATCAGGCTCAGCGGCTATAGATACATCTATGTAATAATTATCGCTGACATAATCATACTCCTTAAGTGGAGAATCTACTATATCTCCATTAATGATTATACCTCCATTCTTATAAGATTCTAATCTCTGCTGGAAAGCTGCCTCATCGTTATCTAATTGTGGAGGATTAAGAGTTGCGATTACCTTACCTCTCTGAGTAATCTCGACAACCTTACCTTCCTTGACCAAGTCAAGAACTTCCTTAAGGTGGCTTCTGAGCTCACTGATAGCAATGGTCTTCATCGTGTAGGTAATTAATATACACAAATGTACAATTATTTTGTACAATTAACAAATTTGCTTTGAGAGGTCGATATCAATATATTAAATAAAAAGTCCTCTCAGGTAGAACCACTTAGTTACTAATATTTGTTATAAATGTACTATTACAAATAATAAGTCAATTATATAGCTACTATGCCTAAGAAAATGAAAAAGAAGGGAAACCCATCTGTCCACAAGGAACTCGGAAATTTTGATATAAAGATCAGCTCATTCGGAGAATTAAAATCTAATTACCAGATAGATAATCTGAATGAATTTCTAAATGACAAAATAGATGATAAAAAACTGGTCGATAGGGATAAAACAGAAGAGGAATAAAATTTGACTACCAAATAGTTATTTATATCAAAATATAGAAAACAATTACAAAATGAAAATAGTCCTGATGAATGACTGTTAAAAGACTGTTCTACTATTAATTTTTATTTCGATTAGACATTTCTATCTTGGATATCGTTATGTCACATATGCATCTGATAAGAGTAATTACCCTAGCTATACTAATCAGTAGCACCTATGTTTCCCACGCTCGATCTGTAGACCTCACTGATACTATACCCCCAATATTCACTACTATTCCTCAAGATATGAGTATATCATGTGATGCAGCCATATCTATAGAGTTATCGTCTTGGTATAATGCAAATGCCTCATCAGAAGCAGACAATGGAGATGCTGAAGTTTCTGCCATTCAAAGCATTAATGAAGTGCTTAATGTCCTACTTGAATCATTTGGTAATAGCTGCTCAGATACTGGTGAGGTAGAAGTTGGATATATAGCCACTGATGACTGTAATAATGTCAGCATAGATACACTATACGCGAGCTTTACAGTAGAAGACAATACGATGCCTGATATTATCGCATTTGCAGAGGCGGTATCTATTGTTTGCGATTTCGATACACAAGACTCCCTTCAGAGGTGGCTGGATAATTTTGGTGGACTGAGAGCATCAGATAATTGTGGAGATTCAGTGACCTACTCGCATTATTCTTGGGTTGATAATTACAACAATCGTGGATTTGTTGATCATTTAGATTCGACTGATATTGTCATTGCGAGAGACAGCTGTGGATTCGATGTAGATGTCCAATTTTTTATAAAAGATGCTTGTGATAATATTAATTCTACCTCTGCTAATTTTTCGATCCTTCCCGATAACGTTGCTCCGATAATATTATTCTCACCTAATGACACGACAATACTTTGTAACCAATCATTAGATGATATTATTCCAATCATCACAGATGAGTGCAATGGCACTCTCGATCTTGTAGCGTCTGTCGTTACAACACAGTCCTCAGACATTACATCCTGTGAGTATTATAATTACAGATTACAACGAATATGGGAAGCTGTAGATGCATGTGGTAATATGACAAGAGATACACAGATAGTAGAAGTCAGGGATACGATTATACCAGAAATAGAATACGATGAGACGAAAGTGGTTAATTGCGGAACAGATCTATCGGATGTAGAAACATTTCTAACAATAGAAGACAATTGCTCAAGTACTGAAGTAACTTGGACTGATGAGCCTGGAACCAATAACCAGTGCCAAAATCAAATAAAACGAACATGGTCAATAAATGATATATGTAGAAACACAATCATTGTAACACAGACCATACAGGTTCAAGATTTTGATACACCTACATTTACAAGAAGACCTTCTAACCTAACGCTTGCGTGTGACGGGGCTGACATTATGAATACATTTAACCTATGGAGGGATAGAAATGCTAATGCAATCGCAGAAGATAATTGTTCAGAAGTAACCATATTGCCAAGAGTCGTAGGAAGTTATCCAGACACTAATGCTATACGCAATGCTCCCCTACCTACTATAGATCCGATAGAATGTCTTACAGAAGGCAATCTAATAGACCAAATTATAGAAATATTCGCCTTTGATGATTGTGGAAATATTACTTCTGCATTAGCAACATTTTCAGTTTTAGATACCGTGCCTCCTGAGATTATATCCTGTCCGACAGATACAATTATAGTATTAGATAATAATGATTGTCAAGTAGCTTATAATATAATTCTTCCAGAGGCATCAGATAACTGCCTTCTGATGGATGACTTAATGTGGACCATACTTCTGGATGATATTTTTCTATTTCGTAGTGATGAAGTCTCTGACATTTCTTTAGATGCAGGAATCCATAAGCTCACTTACACGATATCTGACTGTGACGACAACCTGAGTTCTTGTACTCAAGAAGTGATAATACAAGATAATATAGCACCTTCGCTTACCTGTCCTGTTGATGTGGAGATATTTCTTATGGATGACGAGTGCTCTATTACGTATCAGATTCCAGAGATAGAAGAATTCAGTGACAATTGTTTTGGACCTATCGATTTTTTGCAGACCTTACCTAATGGAAATGCTTATATCAATTTCGAGTATGAAAATAATGACAGTACCTACACTGCCATCGATTTTCCGATAGAGTTCCAGAATGTTATAACGAATGGAAGATTATTTAAGCCCGTTATTAGCATTGATTATGCACTCAATATTCAGGAGGGATCTTCTGTGCAGATTATATCTGAGTTTGGAGATATATTATTGGAAATTACAGAGGCTTCTTGCGATGTGCAAAGAGCAGTCATAATTCTAGAAGAGAACCAATTTAATATATGGGCGACAGATGAGGACATTAATTTTACTATCATCTTCAAAGATAATAATGGAGAGGGCATATTCCCCTGTATACCGTCTAACGTATCCCCTACAGACTTAGTAGATGAATTTTCATTCTTTTCAGTGACACTTGAGTACAGTGATATACAACCAGATCTTATACTAACAGATAGTAACGACAATATCCTTAGCGAGCTAGAGCAAGAAATCGAGCTAACTCCAGGCATCTATAATATTGAATACTCAGCTATAGACAGAAGTGACAATATCGGTACTTGTGTGACTATGGTAACAATAAGAGATACTATATCTCCCATTCTAATCTGCTTAGATACGACGATCAATATATCTCCTAACCCGTCAGATAATGACTTATGTATCTTAAGTATCATAGAATCATTGTCAGATAATTGTGAAATCATAGACACTGTAGCAGACTTAACATCACTGTCATGTACAAAAAGTGGAGAGACTATCCCTGTTACTGTATCTGTCAGTGATGCAGGAAATAATACTTCTTTGTGTACCAGTATGATATCCATACTAAATGATAGCTTGACTCCATTTTTTGTCAGTGGATTATGCCTAGCGGATACATTAAAATTATTCTCAGGAATCGATGACATCTTCGTAGAGACTTATTCTTGGGTAGGTCCAAATAATTTTAATTCTGACATAAGCAATCCGGTATTGACATCTATTAATGACGATAATTCTGGACTGTATACATTAGAGATCAGAACAGTAGATGGATGTCAATTTGTAGGAGTTATAGATATAGAGATAAGCTTATTTGACAGCCCAGAAATTTTATCTACTCAGAACACCTTCTGCGCAGGAGATGATGTGCTGCTTAATTCTAACAGCTTCACTGAGATCGTAGACTATTTCTGGTACGAAGGTATATCACCTAATGGAGTTCTTATTAATCAAACTTCAGGTCCGACTTTATCTATCCGACCTTCGGTAGGAGAACATTTTTATTATGTAGAAGTCAGAGGTGACAATTGCAATTCTAATCCATCTAACACGCTCGGTATAGAAGTGCTACCTATCCCAGTGGCAATAATAGATAATCCATTTATCACAATTTGTGAGGGAGAAGACATTGTTCTCTCCAGTCCTAATTTTGATCCTAATTTTTCTTACGAATGGAGAGGTCCTAACGGATATTTGGCTTCAGGACAAATTCCTAATGTCATAGAAAATGCAGGCCTAATAAATGAAGGCACCTATACATTGATAATAAAAGAAGCATCTTGTGTCTCAGATACTGTAAGAGCACAAGTGGTTATTTTTGATTTGCCGACTACTCCTGAAATAACTGCAGAATCATTACTCTGCGAAGGACAAAGTGCAGTATTATCAGTCAATAATATAACAACTGGTACAAGATATCATTGGTATAGAGATGGCTTATTATTCAGTTCTACATCAAGTAATAATCTGATCATTCCATCTATTACAACTGCTGATTCTGGAGAATGGACGGTCAAAGTAGAAGAAGGTATCTGTTCGTCAGAGACATCTATCCCATTAGAGATTATAGTAGAAACGATATTAAATATCGGTGCCTCTAATTCAGGACCAGTATGTGATGGCGAAGAAGTAACACTCACCAGTTCATTTATACCTAATGCCACTTATCAGTGGGAAGACCCACAAGGGACCTTCTATAGCGGAAGAGAAATAACAGTGCCTGCATCAGAAGGCACATATGTGGTTACCGTTACCACTGCAAGCAACTGTATAACTACAAGCTCTACTAATGTAGAAGTAGGGACAAGGCCGATTATCACTGCACTAAGTAATACTGCACTCCCTTGTATGGATGGTAGTACGCCCATATCCTTAGTCCCGACAATATTTCCACCTGGAAATTATACATATAATTGGTCTGGACCTAACAACTATATATCTAATAATGCTGCACCAATCATTAACGATGCTAACACGAGTGATGTAGGCACGTATACGCTTACCGTAAGTGGTGGAGATTGTATATCAGAGCCCGTTAGTAATGATATTAATTTTACGATAATACCTGAGGTTGCATTATTATCTACTAACTCAATGCCTTGTGAAAACTCTGACGTAAACATCGATATATTAAATCCTGCATCGGGTAATACTTCATGGATCTGGACGACACCTACCGGACAAGTCGTCACTACCATACCATCATTAGAATTAGAAAATATCAGTAATGCGGATGTAGGTAATTATGCTGTTATACAAGAATCTAATGGTTGTCGATCTGACATTTCTAATCCGATTACAATTACAATATTAGATAACCCTACCGTCCCTTCTGTCACAGGCAATAATGAAATATGTGAAGGAGAGACGCTTATCTTAAGCACGCAAGAAGTGCATGGTTCTACATACCTATGGGAGACCCCTAACGGTTTAGTAAGTCAAGCATCTCCTATCTTACAGATAGATAATATAACATCTACAGATGCCGGTAACTATCAAGTATATACGCAAATGGGATCATGCACCTCCTCTCTGAGTAATATAATCATGGTTTCTGTAATTAGCCCTCCTCTTCCTGCTAGCTTCGTTATTAATAATATAGATATATGTGACAGTGAAGACAACTTAGAAGTATGTATTAATGACTATCCCAATGACTATGACCTCATACGAATCGTAGATAGCAACTCGGGGACGATACTCGTAGAAGGGCAAGAATTATGTAATGATCTTTCTTTTCTACTAAACTCTAACCAGTCTATCATAATACTCAATGTCATAATCGTAACTGGGAACTGCAGCAGCCAATCAGAAGAATCAATCGAAATATCTATCTCACGTCAGCCAGAAGAGAATGTCAGCATTTCTATGGATAGCATTATTTTGTGTGATCAAGAATTTTTTAATATCACACCTGATAACATACCTGACAACGTCGAGTACACATGGACTTCACCAGATCCAGAAATTAATATATTTCTAAATCAAAATGACAATACCTCTTTCAGTAATCTAAGGCAAGGTGATAATACATTAGTAATAAATAGCATGATCGATAATTGTGGCATCTATGCTACAGATACACTAATCGCAACAGTCCTTACCGATATTAATGCGATAGATGATGATGTACAAGGCGCATTCGATAATGATATTATTATTTCGGCTTTGCTTAATGATGAATACAGTAATCCTATCAGTTTTGAAATTGTAAGAGATGTAGACAGAGGCACAATTGTGAACGAAAGTCTCACCGTTAGATATATACCAGAATCAGGTTACGTGGGTGAGGTGACATTTGAATATGAGATATGCTATACAGATTGTCCTGACATCTGTGACATTGGGGTTGTCACGATAACAATCGGTGACAATATAGAATGCTTTGCAGGTAACATTTTGACGCCTAACAATGATGGTTATAATGATACCTTCACGATACCGTGCCTTACATCAGGAAATTTTGACCGAAATAAGTTGACAATTTTTAATCAATGGGGAGATGAGATATACAGTGCAGCACCCTATGGAAATGACTGGGCTGGAACGTATAACGGTAAGACATTACCCGTAGGTACATATTTTTATGTCATAGATCTTGGTGATGGCTCACAACCACTGCAAGGATTCTTAATCATAGAGCTGTGAGAAATTATTTCATTACATACATCTGTCTGCTTATCGGTAATGTCATATTCTCTCAACAAGAGAACTTAGTTACACAATATGCTTACAATAAAATATCAGTAAATCCTGGTGTTGCAGGTGAGAATAATTATCTGACCATTACAGGAGTCTATAGAGATCAATGGACTGGTCTCGAAGGAGGCCCGCAGTCACAACTACTTACAGTCAATTTTCCATCAGTGGTCAATAATAGACTTGGATTTGGATTGCAACTGCAGAGACAGAGCATCGGTGTACAATCAAGAACTGATGTTACTGGCATGTATGCTTACCGTCAGAAATTAGGAAAAGGGGTCGCAAGTATTGGTTTGCAATTATCTTATAGGTCAATGACTAACGACTTCGCCGATCCGAGATTAGTTGCTATTAATGGATTCGAGTTAGATCCCTCTATTTCTCGCGAGAAATACAGCACTTCTATTCTCAATGTCGGATTAGGCGCTTATTACAGAACACCTAATTACTATTTTGGGGTATCAGTTCCGAGGACTATAGAAGCTGATATTGACTCAGAAATAGCTGAGTCCATATCTCGAGAATTCCGTCATTACTACGCGATGGCTGGTGTTCATTTTTCACTTACTGATGAGTGGGACTTTAGCCCACAATTACTTTACAAATCTACTTCAGCAAGTCCCTTTGATGTCGATATTTTAGGGCTGATGACCTATAGGGATCAGATACATATGGGTATAAATTTCCGAACTGGTGGTTCACAAAAAAGCATCATAGAGTCTTTAGATTTATTGTTAGGGTTAAAATTAAATAATGGCCTATTCGCAAGTATAGCCTATGATTTTACGACAACAGAAATCAGAGAATTTGAGAATGGTAGCTTCGAGCTATTATTACAGTATAATTTTAATAAGATTTCTAAACCTAAAGAAATTCAAAATCCAAGATACTTTAGATAATGAAGATCTATATATCCCTTACGCTGCTTTTCTTACTATCAGGTCATGCTGATGCACAATATGATGCAAGTGATTGGAATGACATAATAGAGATCTCGAATGAAGAAAGAATCAATACCGAAAAAGGAGAATTTTCGCCAACCTATTGGAAGGAATATATAACATATGTCGGATCGAGAAGTCGCCAAAAACTTTTTGATAAAAAGACAAACGAACCTTTCTATGACTTATTCCTATCAAGTAAAAATAAAGGAGGGCAATTAGATCGAACAGCTGGCTTTTCTAAAAAGATCAATACACCTTACCACGAAGGTCCGATGACATTTACTACTGATGGAAATAAGATGTTATTTACAAGAGTAGATTATAGCAATGGAGATCTTAGAATGAACGAAGAAAAAATAGTCCTCAATAAAATATGGGAGAGCAGCTACGCAAACGGCATATGGTCAGAAGCCACACTTTCTCATATCAATATAGAAGAATATGCTTCCTGTCATCCGAGTCTCAGCAGAGACAATAAGATACTTATCTTCTCAAGTGATCGGCCTGGTGGTTTTGGAAAAATGGATCTGTACATCTCACATAGAGAAAACGATCAATGGACTACACCTATTAATATGGGACCTGAAATTAATACTGAAGAAAATGAAGTATTCCCATTCGTACATGATAATGACTACTTGCTCTATTCAAGCAACTATAATTCCGAAAAAAATGACCTTGATATTTATAAAATAAAAATATCAATCCCAACGAAGAATCAGTCTCCAATAAAGTTATGTGCTCCGATTAACACTAATTATGACGACTTTGGTATCACATTGGATGAACTTGGGTTACAAGGCTACATGAGTTCTAATCGACCAGGAGGGAAGGGCAATGATGATATCTATAAGTTCCAATCTACAAAGTCCATTTCGTCCTATGGAGATAAAGATTATAATAAGGTCAAAGTCATCGTCAAGAATAAAACTCAGAATATTCCAATGCCTAATATCACTATCAAATTACTCAAGATAGAGGATGAGAATTTCTTAGCATTTGATCAGAGTTTATTTGATTTTGCCGATAAGGATTATCAGACTTTTTACACAAATGAAAATGGAGAAGCTTACATCCAGATAAATGATGGGTATAACTTAATAGGTATCCAAGAAGCAGGGATGGAAAAGTGGCAGATGGTATTGTCAAGCAAGAAATCAAATGAGCAGATCAATGTACTATTAGCTCCAGAAAAACTTACAGAAAAGAGAGATACAATCGTACAATACATAGAAAGACCTGCTAAACCAATGATAGGAAATGTAGAAATAGTCAAAGGTGCTACTATTGTACTTAATAATATATACTATGATTATAATAGCCATGAGATCAAAAAAGGCGCTGCCAATGAGTTAGATGAATTAGCTAAAATTATGTTAGCCAACCCCAATCTTAAAGTACAACTATCAGCTCATACGGATGCACGAGGAGATATCAAATACAATCAGAAACTTTCAGAAAAAAGAGCCAACTCAGCTAAGCTATATCTCACGAATAAGGGAATAGCATCGATGCAAATATCTACTGTAGGGTACGGTGAGTATAACTTAAGGAACCATTGTAAAGATGGTATCAAATGCTCTGAAGCAGAACACATATATAACAGAAGGACAGAGGTCAAAGTACTCGATAACTAATCGTGCTTAAATTATATTTCGTCATTCCATGCTAATAAATAGACCAATTTCCGTATTTAATATCTATAACTTCGTCTGAGAAAAGTAATAAGTAATATTTCTGGATTATGATACAATTCCTACAAAAGGTAATCTATACGATATCTTTCCTACTCATAACCAATGTCGTTAGCTATGCTCAGATACAAGGAACAATATCCGATGAGAATGGAGAACCACTACCTTATGTTAATATCTATGTAAAGAATACCTCGATGGGTACCACGAGTAATTTTGATGGAGCTTATAATCTTAAGTTACCTATAGAAACTTATAACATCATCTTCCAATCTGTAGGTTATACACCTATCACGAAAAAAATAAATTATACCGGAGAGGTTATCTCATTAGATATACAACTAATCCCACAGAAATATGAACTAGCATCGGTAGAGATCAATGCTGATGCAGAAGATCCTGCTTATGCAATCATAAGAAATGCTCAGTCTAAAAGAAAGTATTATGCCTCACAAATGGGTGAATATGAATGTGATGCCTATGTCAAAGGATTCAATAAAGTATTAAGTGCTCCGAAAAAAATCCTTGGGCAAGAAGTAGGTGATATGGATGGAGCTCTCGATTCTACGAGACAGGGAGTGGTATACCTATCTGAATCCGTCTCTAAGCTGTACGTCAAGGATGGAAATAGTAAGGAGATTATGTACTCCTCCAAAATCAGCGGAGATGACAACGGCTATAGCTTCAATAGTGCCCAGGAAATGGACTTCAACTTCTACAACAACAATCTCGATCTCAATAAGAAAGTTATTTCTCCTATTGCAGCAGGTGCCATGAGTTACTATAAGTATGCCTTAGAAGGCACGCAATATGATGAGAATGGACAGCTTGTCAATAAAATAAAAGTTACCCCTAAAAATGAATACAGTCCTGCATTCTATGGATACATATATATCAATGAAGACTTATGGAACATACACAGCCTTGAGTTAGGTCTTACATCAAAATCTATTCAGTTACCATTTATAGATTCATTAATATTCCAACAAGTATTTGTTCCTGTACAAGAAGAAAAGTGGATGCCATTATCCAATGTTATAAAATTCAAGATGGGTGCTATGGGCTTTCAGATCGCTGGAAATTTTGCATGTGTCTATTCTAATTATATCATTGATAATGTCGATAGTGATATTTTTAATAATGAAATATTCAAAGTAGAAAGAGAGGCTAATAACTTAACTGAAACATACTGGGACTCTATACGACCTATACCTCTGACTGTAGAAGAACGTGTCGACTACAAGCGAAAGGATAGCATACAGCTCGTCCGTAAAAGTCCTGCCTACCTCGACTCTATAGATCGTGAGAATAATAAATTCTCGCCCTTAGATTTCATCACAGGCTACACCTATCAGAATTCTCAGAATAGAACACGAATATCCTACAGCTCAGTAATTCCTTCGTTACAGGTCAATACCATTCAAGGTGTAAATTTTTCATTTAATACAAGCTATAATAAGTCTTATGATGAGGATAATAACAAAAGATTAAATATTAATGGATCAGCTAACTATGGCTTCAGCGAAAAAGTATTCAGACCAGAAATAAAAATAGACTACAAAGCTAATCGAACCAACAACTTCAGATTAAGATTACAAGGTGGCAAAACCCTTAGACAATATAATTCAGCAGAGCCTATTAGTAATTCATTGAATTCTATAATGACATACTTCCTTAGAAGAAATTACCTCAAGGCGTATGATAAGGAATATGTAAGCCTAATCCTGAATCGATATGTAGGAAAGATATTCTACGGTCAGGCATCCCTTACATACGAGAACAGATCTGCTGTTACTAACCATTTCGAAGAAAGCCTTTTCTATAAGGATGATCGGAGATTGACCAGTAACAGTCCTCAGAATCCAGGTAATGACGCATTAGCATTTAATAATCATCAGGCTCTGATATTTAGAGCTGCTCTACGGATTAGGATCGGTCAGAAAATATGGACTTATCCTGATCAAATATTTAGAGCTGGATCAGATTGGCCGACCTTATGGGTATTCTATAAGAAAGCGATCAAAGCTGCTGGTGGAGATCTAGACTATGACCTAATATCAGCTAATATATCTGACTATTACAGTATAGGAACTATCGGAGATATGAGCATTAATATAACAGGTGGAAAATTCCTACGATCTAATAATATAAACTTCATAGATTACAACCATTTCGAAGGCAATCAGACTCACATAGGCAATCCTTATAATTATAGAAATCGATTTCTACTGCTACCCTATTATAGCCATAGTAGTATAGGGACTTTTGGAGAAGCACATATTCAGCATAATTTTAATGGATTCCTAATTAACAAAGTGCCTCTGCTTAGAAAATTAGGTTGGCAACTGGTGGCGGGTGCTAAGCACCTGAGATCCTCAGAACAAGAACCATATTCTGAGTTACATATCGGTCTGGATAATATTGGCATTCATCTATTTCGTCTTCTGAGAATAGATGCTGTATGGGCAATGCAATCTGTAGAGGAAGACAGTGTAGATTATTCCAGATTTGGTGTTGTGGTAGGATTAAAGATGGATCTATAGTATACACCTATGATGTCATCATAACCTGACTCTATGCATCTACCACAGGTATAGCCAAGTTTCTGACGAATGCCGTCTCAAATGAAAAAGTGGTGTTAGTACCCTCCACACCTTCTATCGAGTGGATCTCTTCGTAGATAATATCTCTTAAGTGTCTATTATTATAAGCATATATCCTCACCATGAGAGCATATCTTCCTGATATATTGACACATTCTACAATCTCTGGAATCTTACTGAGGCTGACCTCGACTTGTCTATGATGCTTAGCATCTGTAAGCATAATTTCGGTATATGCGGAAGTCTGATAACCCATCTTCCATGGGTCTAACCTATACGTGGCATTCTGTAATATACCCGTTTCCTTTAGCTTTTTGATTCGTTGATGTATAAATGTATTAGAAACCTTCAGTTTCTTAGCCAATGTAACTAACGGTATCCTAGCGTCAGATGTCAATTCATTAATGATTCTGCCATCAAAAGCGTCAAGTTGTTTTACATCCATAATTAATAAGCTTCAAAAATTAATATTTTGACTTAAATATACACCAATATAAGTCATTATATAATCAATATCTATGATTTAAGAACTAATCATAAATAATATCAGTTATTTTGAGTTATAATAGCATTTAAACTATAAGTTTAATTAACCGAGGATTTACCTAATTTAAGAACACATTATTTAGGCTTATTATAAAAGGATATGAGATGAATTTCGCAGCAGTATTATCAGTAACAGTCATATTATTTTCTGTCATAGACATGATAGGCAATGTTCCTATTATTATTAATATGAAAAAAGAAGGATTGAGAATAGATCCTTCTACTACAACTTTGGTATCGGCATTGATCATGATTAGTTTTCTATTTTTTGGATCAGCAATTCTTAGGTTATTTGGGATTGATATTTCTTCTTTTGCAATGGCAGGATCATTGGTCATGTTTTTTATCGGCTTAGAGATGATCTTGGGCATCAGATTCTTTAAGGAAGAAAACTTAGAGAATGCTTCTGGTAGTATTGTTCCTATCGCATTCCCTCTATTAGCAGGAGCAGGTACACTGACAACTATTATATCTCTTAAGGTTCAATATGATAACCCAAGTATTATTTTGGGTATCGTAATTAACCTGATAATCATATTTGCTGTTCTTAAGTCTACAGACTGGTTAGCAGGCAAGATGACACCACAGGTATCGTCTACTCTAAGAAAAGTATTCGGCATACTGTTGTTAGCTATTGCAATACAAATAGTCCGTAATAACATATAAAGACCTGAGTAATAAACTAAACTGGTAAATATCAGTACAAAAAGCTACTATTTGCTACATCCAACATTGTAAGATATTAACTGATTTAATATACATATTGTAAAAAATCCCAAGCAAACGTGTTTGGGATTTTTTTTGGGTATAAATTGAATCGTAACTTTCAATGATATGTAATTACTTGGATCTCATCTCAATACAAAATTGCATTGTCTTTACAGAGCTGTTGGAATCAAAATGAATGTAGAATTGGGATCCAATGAGATAAAGAGGAACTATGCGTAAAACGTTCCTACAAACTTCTCAATACCTACAATTAAAAAACCCAATCTTTAGGACTGGGCTTATTCAAGATAGTAATTGAACTATATTAAATATAGGAATTGCTTGTTGTGTAAACGAGTGCAATAGAATTACTAATTACCAACTGCTTACAATGTAAAAATAGTCTTTTCTTGCATTGCTCAGGCATTCTGAGTAATAATATTTTCCAGCTAATACGATCTCTTTTATTCTATGAAATAATTTATCAGAATAAGTCAAAATGAAATGGAACTACGACATAAAAAAAGCAGCCTTGCTGATCGCAAGACTGCCTAAACAATTACAATATTTAAAATTTCGATCTATCTGAGTAAGTCGACCATTGCACAAGCTTCCTTTTGCATAGATGATCCATCATCAGATTTAATATTACTAAACAATTTTTGCGCTTTTACTTTATTGACTGCCAGATAACATATGGCTTTATCCCACTCCAGATCGTGCTTTAGTTTCTCACTCATCTTTACACAGTGCAATAAGTAATCTATAGACCTGATTGCGGATATATAATCTGCACTGTTGAGCTTAGATTTGATAAGTAATACACTGGCATATACGTAATCACTTTCTGCAAGGTGTGTATCAGTAATGTATTGATTGAATTTAATTCGAGCTGCTGACCATTTATATTGATTATATTCCTCTACAGCCATATTATATAGTTCCTCATTAGCCGCATGGTGTTCTATGACTGAGGATGTAACAGATGCCAGATCCATATATCTAATTAAGCTAAATATAGGCGTATGATCCGCTGGACTATTAGCAGAAGACATCAATGGAACAAAGAGGATCGTTATTAAAGTGAGTAGGTTTTTCATGATAACTTGATTTAGATTATTTAATTATTAGTGTAAACTTTTGATTATTTGTGATCAACCGTTAATCATTTATTTATGACCGTTACTCCCAAAAAGTCACCTCTTAATAATTATTATTTACATAATTAGAATGAAAATATTATCTTAGAACTATTACATACCCCAATAACAAATAACTGTGGACTGGATCGAACATTTAAGGTCTGACGAAAACGTCGCCTTAAGAAAAATCTACACTGACTACCGACAGCCTTGCCTGCATTGGTTGAGATCATCTCTTAATATCAATCATGAAGATGGAATCGAAATATTTCAAATGGCAGTGATTATATTATATGATAATGTACAGAAAGGTAAACTACGATCTCTGACCGGTGATATTAAGTCATACATATTCTCGATTGCACGTAACAAATCACTCGAATTACATAGAAAATATAAAAGAGAGATACGCCAAGAAGAATTCTCCACTCCCCTCAAATCCTACATCGTAGAAGAGAGTATATTAGAAAAAGAAAATCTCGAAGAAAGAATAGAGACATCATATAAGGCACTGCAGATATTAGGCGACCCTTGCAAGACACTACTCCAGCTATACTATTATAAGTCTATGAAAATGGAAGATATCAGTCAACTAATGGGTTATAAAAACGCCGCGACGACAAAAAATCAAAAATATAAGTGCCTCAGGAGGTTACAATCTATCTATCAAACGCATAAAATACAAAATGACTCCGTTGGGTAACGAAAAAGATATAGACATACTGGACCGATATATATATGGATTGTCTGGTCAGGAGGAAACCACAGAAGTGGAAGAGCGATTGCGTAGGGATGTCTCATTCAGAGACACTTACAACTTGCTGTTGTCTGTGTCAGAAGGCACTAGAGTAGATGGACTGTCAGAGAAGTGGTCACAATTACGATCTATAGAATCTAACATCAGCGAGGACGGCGGCATAGCGACAGAACAAGAGACAAAATCTAATATTACCGAAAAGAAGAAGAAAAGATTCCCATATATCAGAATTGCAATTGCAGCTATTTTACTTTTTCTCATAGGAATGACTGCTGGCAAGATCATGAAAAAAAATAATGAAATCGTCATGCCAGTTGCAGAGCTCGAACCATACATCAGACATGAGACCATCCGATCATCACAGAAAAAGCAGTTACTGACAGATGATCAGCAGATGGCTTACAATAACTATGTACTGAGAGACTTCCGCGATGCTAAGCCGTTGCTTAAGAACTTATGGGATAATGACCGAGACACCCTTGCATTATATTACTTAGGCATCAGCCAATGGTACAGCGGCGAAGAAAGTAAAGCAAAAGAAATATTAGAACTTCCATTTTATAACACCTACGAAAAACCTTATTAGTTATGCGAATTTTAGCACTACTATTGAGCATTGCATTTCTTTACTCTTGCAGCTCGAAAAATAAGATTCTGAAAAAAGATAACCTTGCGCATCATAGCAAAAAGACTGACTCTAATTGTCCACATGTAAATCATTACATAGAATCGTTTCCTTATCTCGGAGTAGGTTCAGAGGGTGAAAATTTGAATTATGGCATCGACATTTTTCCTTTTATGTCAAAGGTAGATGGAAGAGATAGTTTAACTTATTATGTAGATGGAGAAAATTTCGGTGTTAAAGTTAATATCTGTGAATTTCTTTTAAGCAATTATGGAAATGACCATAAAAAAATCACACTAATGCAAAAGAGTGTTCCAGAATATGATTCCCCTTTAAAGATTCGGCCTACGGAGGAAATGGCAATGTTAGGAGCATATGGTTGTGGACCAGGATTATACTTTGACAATAGAGAATCAGGTGAAAAAAAATTATTAAAAACCTTTATATCAGATCGAGGTAATAATGACAAATCCGAAACATATATACCTGTAGCAATGGCAATGCACTGTGAATATGATTATCCACCAAATTCAATAATTACACCGACACCAACTTACTACAAAATAACTTCTGAAATAAAGGAAAATATTATTTGTTTGATCAATGATGGTCATATCTATACTGGTACAGACGATGACTTATCAGATGTTAATTCAAGGTATGATACATTTAAGATTCTTAAAAGTCTAAAATTATGTAAGGATCCAAATGATAGAAATAGTTGCAAATTAGTAACGACAATGTGTGATGATAGATAATGCTAATCAATACACAAACCCAGACCAATAATAAGGGTGACTCCGCTTAGCATTCTCTTCTAAGAATTGAAGCTTGGCTTTTCGAAGATTGAAATTATTTTGTAATAAAAAATCTGTCATTTGCTGGGAGGTGTAATCATCTACATTCCATATAGAAGATACAATACGCTTAACACCAGATTGCAGAAAGTAGCGCTTAAGATCATATACACCCTCCACATCGATTAAGTGGCCTGTACCTGACTGGCAGCTGCTGAGAAATATTAATGCAGCATCACTTTCGATATCCAGTAATTCGTAAGCTTGTAGACTATCCAGGGTAAGATCTGAATTTCTAAAATAAAGCTTCAGTTGATTGTCTGCGGCAGGACCGCTATTGCCATGAGTAGAGACATGAATGTAACCATCGTTAGATGACAATGCTTGTACAAAATTCTCCTTAGTCGCATCGGCCCCAGTATAACTGGTAGCTGCAGTAAAGTAATTCTGTATGAGATCAGATTCCTTTATAGCAAAAGGCAACTCACTAAGGTAGGTTTGCTTCGGAGCGTCTATTGTCTTATCGTCAGAAAACGAAAATACATCTGCAGATGTCGTTTGATTAATATCTATTTCATCTTTGCAGTTTTCTATTAATTGATCGCTAGGCAGATAATTAATCTCGCGATCGTATAATATGTAACTCAGATCGGAATACTCTGATACATCTTTTTTTAATCGATGTACTAAAGCTTCCATATTAATATAATTAAGATCTCCAACAGGAATAACTATTATTCTTTCTTTGCACTTTTCATATAGTCCATCGGGAAATAATTTACTGAATACCCTGTAAGATAAGGTCTGATAATCATTGATATCAGATCGGAATACATCAGACTGAAGTTCTCCCACTGCTTTTATATCCGATAAGAAATCCTGATTTATAGATTCGTAGTATATTTCTATCTCCTCATTTTCGTAATAGACAATTGCCAATTCGTCTTCTATAATATAGTAAGAGATCATACAGGTATTTGGATCGAGTGAGTTCTTGATTTCTTCTGTGCTTAGTCGATCCCTTAGCTTTAGTGCATCTATATTATTCTTTCCATATGAGCGAGAGACCTCTTCCGTCACTTCTGCCATCTTCCATAATACTTTTGACAAATCATGATTATCTACTATACCTTTTAGTTTTACAGATTCTGCTTCCCTAATTAATTGTTTTCTTTTCTTTTTTAATTCATCGGTGATGTACCTCCCATCTGCCTTCATTGATATTTCTCTTTGAAGCAATAAGTTCTTTTTCTTAGATAAGTTTTCTACAATCTCTTCTTTATAATTTAATGTTCCTGTGATTCGAAATTTATCTCTATATGCTATGGACAATTGTTCATAGATAGAGTTCTGATAAATAAAAAATCTCAGCAAAGCATTCTCGTCTATCGTAGTCAGTTGGCTATTCATATTCTTCTCTGCTTGTCTGAGCAACAAGATTGTATTATTCAGATCTTCTATAGAATTTTTCTCTCGCCACTTTGCATAATGAATCTCAGCAAATCGTAACATCAGAACGAAACTGGTAGGGTTGTCATAATGCTGTAACATTTCAAAGAAATCGTAACTATCTACATTAGGTATTTTCTTATTCATGTAATAATAATTCAAGGCACCATCAAAATCTTTGAGATTTTGAGAACATAGACTTAATACATACAGGATCGCCTCATATTGTGCTTTTGTTCTAAATTTGTTATTCTCTTCGAATGTCTTAGCTAATAATCCATGATCAAGCGATTTCTCATATTCACCTACATAGTAATAAAGTTGCGAGATTATCCTATCTATGTTTACAAGATTATTAGGACAATTCTGTTTTACATGAAGTAGTTTTTCATTACTACTTTTGTAACTCATGGAATCATTCAGAAAGTGATAGGCATACATTTCACAACCAATAGATCTCACAAGTAATGGGTTACAATCATCTGTAATTAACTTTTGGATAATGAGGCATTCATTGACACAAGCATCGTTGTACTGCCCAGATCTTGCTAATGCGTAGGCCCTTTTTAGCATAGTTTCTACACGGTATCTGATATCCACACCGTCCAATCGACCAAATAATTCTAAAGCGTCATTAGCTATACCTACACCTAATAAATTTTGTCGAGAATAGCCTTTGACTTCTATCATTTGCATGTAGATAGCATGATGTAGTGCCGTATATTTTATAGAATTTTTTACTCTATTATAAGCGTTTTTGATCCACAGTTCCATTGCTTCATCTTCGTTAGCTATCGATTGGTCAGCGGCGATACTCAGCTGGGTCATAATCTTTAGACTATCGGAGAGATAATTTGATTCTTTAAGCTGTTCTAAAAGCTCAGGTACTCTTATAGAAATTGGCGTAAGTCTAAGCGTTCTATAAAAACTCAACTCATCTATAATATAATTACTATCCACATCCTCGATCTCATGATATAGAAACTCGTGCTGATGTTTCATTTCACTCAGTTGAGTGGCTGCATATCTTCTAACGGAATCTATGGGTGAGGATGCCATCAGCTGCTGATAAGCATCTATCGCATCATCAGTTTGAAAGGATAAGGACAAAGAATCTACTTCTCTTAGTTCAGAGTATTTAATTGTGTACGCATTATCTAATAAGCCACAGAATTTATTAGGGCTACTAATAGGATTAACATGACAGCCTGATAAGAGGATCAGACAGATGAGATAATAGATAATATTGGCGGCATTGCCCATCGGGATAATTTACACCCCAAAAATAGTAAGCCTTAGCATTTATATAGACAATATTGAGAATAACAAATCACATCGAAAGCGATAGTTATCGTCGTATAACCACTGCGAATTTTCACAGATAGTGAGAATTTTTGCAACCATATAGTATTAAAAAAGTTATAATTTGGCTTTCTGATTGCTTTTTGTCTAAGTTATACGATATTGGCTTATGCAAACAGTGGAATCGATAACATAAGAACCAACTATTCTGTAAGAAATAATAATATGCAAAACACGAAAACTCAGCAAACAGAAAATGTGCAAGATTGTCTCAAGAAGACGGCTGATATTTTAAAAAAAGGTGCAAGTGACTTTGACATTAAAGACTTCCCCGTCGATGCCGCTGAGAAAAAGAAAGCTTACATCAAGTCTACCTTAGAAGCGGATCCTTTTAGGATTTTTGTGTCTAAGGAACATGGAGGCTTCGGTGGTGATATTAAGGAGAGCCTCTCTCTTCTACAATTAGCATCATACGAATCTCTACAGTTGACACTGGTCTATGGTATTAATTGGGCCTTATTCATACAGCCATTAGAGAAGTATGGAACTGATCAGGCAAAAGCTGAAATACTACCTAAGGTATGTCACGAAAAAGCTGTCGGTGGTCTTATGATTACGGAACCTGGCTATGGCAGTGATGCATTGAATATGAAGACGCAATCCACTCCCCATAGTGACCACTTCCACATACAAGGGGAGAAGCACTGGGGTGGTCTTACAGGCATCGCAGATCACTGGGTGATCACTTGTAGGGAGCTGAAAGCAGATGGCGGATTAGGAAGAGATATTGACTTTTTTATAAATGACAATAATAATCCTGATCAGAAAATACATGTTCCTGAATATTATAATACAGGAGGCTTAGAAATTATAACATACGGTCGTAATGAATTAGATATAAAGCTACCAGTACACCAAAAATTCAATAAACCATCTACGGGCATCAAGATGATGCTTAACTGTCTACATAGATCTAGAATACAATTCTCAGGAATGGGAATGGGTTTCCATCAGAGATTATTAGATGAAGGATTATTACACTGCCAAGAAAGAAAAGTTAGCAACAAGTCACTCATAGAATATGATAAGGTGAGAGAAAGGTTAGCAAGTATGCAAGCCGCTTACACGATTAATAATGCTATGTGTTATTATGCAAGTAAGACTACGCAATTAGAAAATGATCTGGCGATGATGAGCTTAGAAGCTAATTGTGTGAAGACATTATTGACAGACCTCATGCAAGAATCAGCACAGTCCCTTGTACAGCTCAAAGGTGGCAACGGATATATAAAAGACGATATAGCAGGTAGAGCCATAATGGATAGTAGACCATTCCAAATATTCGAAGGATCTAATGACATCCTTTACATTCAGATCGGTGAGGCTATCAATAAGAAAATGCTCAAAGCTAAGACAGATAACTACTTAGCATTCATCTCTGCAGAATATCCAGAATTTGCTTACCAGCCATGCCTTACATTACTAAGTGCCGTAAAGTTACCTCCTAAAGGAGACCAAAGAAAGCTTCATACTTTCGGAGAAATATATGCATCATTATTCAGTCTATATCTTATTGCCGATCTATCTAAGAACGGTTACAATCAAGATCTGATATTGCAGGCTAATCTCTTCTTAGCTAAGAGAATTAAGCAATTAATTACTAAAATGAAATGCATCTTAACTCCAGAAATCATAGTAGATTATCAGGCAGAAGCTGACTGGAAGAATCTGGCATAGGACTATTAAGGAATTACTTATTTGGTATTACGGACTTATAGTCCTAATGGCACTGTTGCAGATATAAACGGAAGACCTATAAATGGTCCTATATCTGCTATAGGTCTGAATAGTCCAAAGTTAAATGCTCCACCGACATTCTTAAAGTGTACTCTCAGACCAGCTGAAATAATGCCTTCCGCTTCGGTAAAATCGTCATAGGCGAAAACCCAGTTCTCAGATATAAAGCTCAATTTAGGTCCTAATCTTTTCATGATTCCTACTGTAAAAGGTATGACCTCATCTGTGATGCCTCCTTCAAAATTAAAGCCTGCTCCTGTACCAATTGTGATATTATTATTACGTGAACCAAATGTAGCAGAACCTGATAAGAAAGAAAATCCATCAAAATTATTTGACGGCAATACAATAGCTGTTGCATTAATCCCAAAGGCGCCTTTCTGGTTACCAAATGGTATCGTCAGCTTAGGAGAGATATACATTCCAGGAGTACCTATTCCAAACAATAAACTAATAACTTCTGCGCCAGCTGAAATAGAAAAATTATCCGATACACCGTAAGATACAGTATTAAAAAATACTCCTATATTCTCATAGTAGCTCTGGCCTTTCTTTAATCCATATCCAGATGGAAACAAAAAATAGTGAGTACTGTTATGGAAATCCACAGGATTTCCATCATTATCATAGATGTAATTTCTGACATCATCTATGTACTTAGTATTGGTTACGGAAGCAATCGGGATGACTACACTGCCAAGAGAAGCCGACTGTACAGTCACCTCAAAGTCAGTCCTCTCAGTAATAATACCGTATATAACACTCCCATCATCGAGTGTCAAAATGACGGCTTGACTTTCGTTCTTGCCAATATCTACCTGAGCATATGATTGACTGCAAGTAGCTAATGATATGATTATCAATAATTTAAATAGAAACTTCATACGTAATTAATTTAATCATGGTAAATTATGATAATTTATTGAGTCAATCACATATTGGGAGCTTTTACTATGCTTAGGTCTTTTGTAATAACTAAGTCCATCCAATAGCGAATCTGATAGTCATCTGTCCGTGGTCTTAATTATTTGTGTCATAGACGTTCAAAATGCATAAATTGCAATCTCATAATTAGTAACAGGAGTAATATGAATATAAAATTTGCAGGTGCCGCAAGAATGGTTACAGGGAGTTCTCACTTACTGACTCTTGATAATGGATATCGCATCTTATTGGATTGCGGACTTGCCCAAGGCAAGGGAAAAGACATATGGGATATCAATAACAAATGGTATTTTGATCCTAGCTCCGTAGACGCATTAATATTATCTCATGCACATATCGATCACACAGGAAGAGTTCCGCAACTTGTCAAAGATGGATTCTCAGGAACCATACATTGCACACATGCAACACGTAGCTTGTGTGCTATTATGCTTGCAGATTCTGCGAGAATACAAGAGAGAGATGTACAGTGGTACAATCAGAAACTTCGAAAAAAGAGAAAGAAGAAAAATAAAGACTTCAGAGTACCATTATATTCCGCAGAAGATGTACCAGCGGCAATGGATCTATTCGCAGGACATACTTATGACAAATGGATCAGAATAACTAAAGGTGTAGAAGTCTGCTTTAGAGACCAGGGACATATATTAGGAAGTGCAAGTGTCACACTAAGAATCAAGAGAAATAAAAAATGGGTTTACTTCGGATTTACCGGTGATATCGGTAGACCTGATAGACCGATACTTAGAGATCCTGTAAGGATGCCTAAGTGTGATTACCTAATCTGTGAGTCTACCTACGGAGATAGAGAACACGAGTCACCACCGAAGCAATCAGATCGTTTTTTAGAAATTGTTAATGAAGCTTGCATAGTCAACAAAGGAAAGCTGATCATTCCAGCATTTAGTATAGGGCGGACGCAAGAGATAGTATATACATTAGACAGATTAGAGAATGCTGGACTACTTCCAGACATCCCAGTGTATGTAGACAGCCCATTAGCAGTTAACGCTACAGCCATATACGGTGCTCATCCTGAGTGTTATGATGATGACTTGTATGAGTATATGCTAAGCGATCCAGATCCGTTTGGATTTAATAGTCTGACATACATCCGCGATGTCAATCGTTCTAAGAATCTCAATCAAAGTAAGAAACCATGTATCATAATCAGCTCCAGCGGCATGATGAATGCGGGTAGAGTGAAGCATCACCTATATAATAATGTAGAAAATCCTAAGAATACAATTCTCATTGTAGGCTACTGCTCTCCAGGTACCCCAGGAGCTGTGCTTAAGACAGGGGTAGATGAGATTAGATTATTCGGAGATACTAAGAAAGTGAAGGCAACCATCAAGACAATGGACTCGTTCTCTGCACATGCAGATAGAAAAGAAATGCTCGACTTCCTAAGTAACCAAAAGAATAAGGTGAAGAAAATATTCCTAACACATGGAGAGCACAAGCCACAACAAAAATTTAAGAAATATCTCCAAAATGCAGGTTTCGGAAAGATTGTGATTCCAGAGCTGGGTCAGGAATTTAAGATTTAATGATTCGATATCGTAAGATTATCCATCAGACAAGGCATCAGTGATTTATAAAAAAAAATTATATGTAAGAATTGTGACGCCTCTGAGGTCAGTATATGATACAGCACTCTATTTCAAACATATTATGACCTCTCTGAGGTCAATACATTTGTCATTTATATGCTTATATAAGTCTGATGCATAAGAAAAACACCATAATCCATGAGTAATCCATATATGCTAACATGAATATGACCAGACCTAACAATGACCACAGAGCGGTCAAATTATGTCTAAAAAATATCAACACACATCAAAGATGACCACAGAGCGGTCAAATTATGTCAGAAAAAAAACAAGTCGACAGACACCACCAATGACCACAGAGTGGTCAAATTATGTTAGAAAATACAAGTCGACAGACACCGTCCATGACCACAGAGTGGTCACACATCATATTATAAAATCAAACAAATAAGTTTCATTATAATCAATGTCATACGATCGAAGGAAAGCGAGATATTCCTCACGAAATGTTTTCTTACGATGGTGTTCTTCTTGGTTGGTTATATATTTAATGATGATGTATTTTTCTCGATATCCATGAGAGAATTCACCATAACCAGATTGCCATTCAAAATGGTGAGCACATAAGTTGTTGTCCTTAATATAGGCATTAGAAGATTTCTTTATTTCCCGGACAAGATCTTGCACAAGTTCTTGTCCACTGTAGTCAAAAAAGATATGAATATGATCCTCTACACCATTGACAGCTAAGGAATAATGACCCCTTTGATTTATAATGCCTGCGATGTATCTAAAGATATCAGACCGCCAAGATTTTGCTAAAAGTGCTTTTCTATTTTTTACAGCAAATACAATCTGTAGATATACCTTTCTGTAGGTGTTAGCCATAATCTTAAATTAATAATTTGTGGTATTTGAAATTTAATATCAAAGCAAACATTGAGGTGATAATGTGACCCCTCTGGGGTCAATACAATATACAGCACCAAATCAAACATATTACGACCTCTCTGAGGTCAAAACATTTATCATTAATATGCCTTATATAAGTCTGATGCATAAGAAAAGATCCATGAGTAATCCAATTATGCAATCTTAATAAAAATAAATCAACACACACCAACAAAACCACAGAACAGTCAAATTTTGTCAGAAAAATAAAAGTCGACAGAACCATCCATGACCGCAGAGCGATCAAACTATGTCAAAAAAATAAGTCAACAAACACTAACAATGACAATGACCGCAGAGCGGTCAAATTATGTTAGAATAAATAAGTCGACAGACACCACCAATGACCACAGAGTGGTCACATTATTTATTAGCGCAAAGAAGAAAAAAACAGCATCATAATTAGTGTTTACCTCGCAGGATACTCCACATAATTTCGTGGTGTCTCCCATAGCTTGACGCCTATGTCTAACTTTTCATCGATATGCATACGCAGAATCTTGTAGATCTCATAGCATATCAGCTCTGCAGTAGGATTCTGATCCTTAAATTCTGGACAATCCAGATTAAGATTTTTATGATCGTAGCGATCTTCGACTTCCGTCTTGATAACCGTAGCCAGATCAGAAAGATCATATAGATAGCCAGTGACGGGATCTATTTCTCCGGATAACCTTACTTCCAGATCATAGTTATGACCATGGTAATTGGGATTATTACATTTTCCATACATTTCCATATTTTTTTCGTCTGACCATGATGGCGTATGCAATCGATGTGCCGCATTAAAGTGTGCTCTTCTATAGATAGATATTCTCATTGTTTCTTCTTTGACTCAAAAGTAATAAGAACGCAAGATATGGATATAGGTTTTTTTATTTTGCGAAAATGGTCAACTACATATTAGCTGAGCCGTTCTGTAGATGCATATTATGAATTGCTTTCTTCTATTAAAATGTTAATTCTTATTGAGGTATGCATTTTTTAAAGATTTCTATGTTTTAATCTCTCGCAACAATAAGGCAGTCCATCAGATATCCGTAACTTGTGATCGTTAATATTGTTATTATACATATATGCTATTAAGTCAAATACCAGGTCACCAATCGATTAAGGAATACTTCCTTAAGCTCATAGAATCTAATAGATTGCCGCATGCCATCATGATGACAGGAGGAGATGGATATGGTAAGCTGGCATTAGCCCTCGGACTGGCAACTCTCATACAATGTAGAAATAAGCAAGATGGTGCAGCTTGTGGGACATGCCCCTCATGCATCAAGGCAATGAAAAATAGTCATCCAGATATTCACTTTTCATTTCCAGTGATTAAGAAAGATAAGTTCTTACGTAAGGATACAATCAGTAATCATTTCTTACCAGAATGGCGGGTGTTCTTAGAAGAGCAACCATATGGTAACATTAGTGACTGGTTATCACATTTAGGAGCAGTAGATAAGCAAGCTAATATCAATGTCGCTGAGTGTAATCATATCATAAAATTTTTAGGTCTCAAAACTTACGAAGCTGATTATAAGATACAGATCATATGGCAGGCAGATTATCTTGGGAAGGAAGGAAATCGGATATTAAAACTGATAGAAGAGCCATCAGATAATACAATTATCATATTGATACTCAATAATCAGAATTCTATCCTTAATACGATTAGATCAAGATGCCAGAGTATACTTGTGCCACCATTTGATGATTCAGATATAGAAGCATATGTCAAGGCTCACAGCGAGCTCAAGGGCTCTGATATAGAGGAATTAGTGCATCTGGCGGATGGCAATCTAAGACAAGCCATACAATCGATAGATGAGTCTCAGATGAATTATTCTGAGGATCTCCTACATTGGCTTAGATGTGCTTACAAGTCTGATCCTGAGGAGCTTACGCAATTTATCGATGGACTAATTAAGAATGGAAAGCAAGATATTATCAAGTTTCTATCTTATGGACTACATTTCTTACGAGAGATGCATCAGAGCCTAAGTCAATCCTCATTAGAAAACGTCAAACTGACAGAAGAGGAAAAATCTGTAGTGTTAAAGTTGCAAAAACTCTTAGACACCAATAAAATAGGAGAATTACAAGAAATAATGACCAGATCAAGCTCATATATCAGAAGAAATTTATCTTTAAAGATATTATTGATGAGCATGAGTTTCGAAATTAGTGCAATTTTGAAAGCAGAAGTCGATAACTTAGTGACCAAGTAAGGAAACAGCCAAATATTAGTTGATTTTCTTAGATTTTAATTTAGTAAAGTGATGAATGTCATAAGAGTAGAGAAGAAATCAAATATCCATGAGGAAAATTGATAATCTGCTATCGTTGACATTTTGATATAAATAAAGATAAGATGGGATGTGCATCGTGTTCAGTAACTAAAAATGGAGTCCCTCAGGGATGTGGAGATAAAGGACATTGTTCGAGTGGAAGTTGCAATAAGAAAAATACTTATGATTGGCTGACAACTCTGGATCTTCAGGACCCTATGGCCTTTGGTATCGTCGAGATATCATTTAAGAAAGGTAACAGAAAGTCTTTCTTCTTTAACCCAGAATATACCAATGCCATAACAGGAGATATGGTAGTTGTAGAAAGTTCTAATGGCTATGACGTGGGGAGAATTTCCTTATCTGGAGATCTCGTCAGATTACAAATGAAGAAAGTCAAATTTGACGAAGGTAAAGTCATCCATAAGATTACAAGAATCGCTAATAGAAGAGACTTAGAGAAACTCGACGAAGCGAGATCTGCAGAAAAGAAAGCATTAATCAGAGCGAGAGCCATCACCCGTACATTAGATATCGACATGAAGGTCGGTGATGTAGAGTATCAAGGTGATAAGCGCAAGGCGACATTCTATTATACAGCTGATGGACGTGTAGACTTCAGAGAGTTAGTCAGAATGTTTGCCAAAGAATTCCGTGTCAAGATAGAAATGAAACAAATAGGTTCCAGACAGGAATCTTCTCTAATCGGTGGTATCGGAACATGTGGTCGAGAGCTATGTTGTTCTACTTGGAAGTCAGACTTTCAGACTGTAACCACAGTAGCTGCAAGGTATCAGAACTTAGCCATCAATCAGACTAAACTCACTGGACAGTGTGGAAGACTCAAGTGTTGTTTAAATTATGAATTAGACACATACATCGATGCTCTAAAGGAGTTCCCGAAACGTGCAGACGTTCTGAATATCGCCAATGGAAGAGCAACACTTGTTAAGACGGACATTTTTAAGGGAATCATGTACTATGCTGTACAAAAAGATAATATCAGAGGACCACTAGTTGCATTGACAATAGAGAAAGTCAAAAAAATCCAAGAACTTAATAAGCAAGGAGTAGCCATAGAAAATATCAACTCATTCAAAGAAGTTGTTATAATTAAGGAAGAAGATATAGAATTAGAATTTGCAGACGTAACTGGTGAGATAGAGCTGCCTGAGTTAAAAAGAAGAAAGAAGAAAAGAAAGCCAAACCATAGATCTGGCAACAAATCAGGTAGAAGACCAAGTGGAGACAGGCGAGGACCTAAAGGGAAGTCAAATTCTGGAGGTGGTCAATCCAAAAGAAAAGATGGAGAAGGATCTAGTAGACCTGCGGATGGTAAGCCATCATCTGATAAGCCAAAAACTGGTAATAGACCTCTAAGAAAAAATAGAAACCGTCCAAAGTCTGATAACCGAGGTCCTAATAAAGGGCCAGGTAAAGGATCTGAAAAAGGTCCAAATAGTAGAGGTCCTAAAAAAGAACAGAATAAAGGTCCTCAGAAAAAGCAGGAGAATAAAAGTAAAGGTCCAGAAAATCGAAACTCTGATAACAAACCCACTGACAAAGGTCGAGATAAAAATCGTGATCAAGAATGGGATAAGAGAGACTAAGTAAGAAAAGATAAAAATTATAAAAAATGAAATACGATGTCGTCGTCATAGGCTCAGGTCCTGGCGGATATGTTGCAGCAATCAGATGTGCACAATTAGGCCTTAAGACAGCTATAGTAGAGAGATATAATACATTAGGTGGCACGTGCCTCAATGTAGGCTGCATACCATCTAAGGCACTCTTAGATTCTTCTGAGCATTATCACAATGCCGCTCATAAGTTTACAGATCACGGCATACAACTAAAGTCTCTCAAAGTAGATATGAAACAGATGATAGAGAGAAAAAACTCTGTTGTCAGTCAGACTTGTGACGGAGTGGCATACCTGATGAAGAAAAATAAAATAGATGTACATACTGGCCATGGTAGTTTCTTATCAGCTAATAAGTTATCCGTAGATAATGATGGTAAAGTCACAGAATTAGAGTATGATAAAGCAATCATTGCTACTGGATCTAAGCCGATTACACCGGAATCATTTAACTATGATAAGAAGAGAGTCATCACATCTACAGAAGCACTTAACATAACAACCATTCCTAAAAAAATGGTCATCATAGGTGCAGGTGTCATCGGCCTCGAATTAGGGAGTGTCTATGCACGAATAGGAACGCAAGTAGACGTCATAGAATTCCAAGACAGAATACTTAACGGGATGGATAAAGATGTCAGTAAAGACCTCCGTAGATCGCTAAAGAAAATCGGCATTAACTTCCACTTAGGACATGCAGTGACTGGTGTAAAAGCAACTTCTAAAACTGCCACTGTTTCTTACAAGAAAAAAGACACAGAAGACATACAAGAAATCAAAGCAGATTATTGCCTGATAGCGATCGGAAGAAGACCTTATACAGACAAGTTAGGCTTAGAAGCTGCAGGTGTAGAAAGTGATGACAAAGGCAGAATAGCTACTAACGATCACCTCCAAACTAATATCCCTAATATCTATGCCATAGGTGATGTCGTCAAAGGTGCCATGTTAGCTCACAAAGCTGAAGAGGAAGGCATGTATGTCGCAGAACATATGACAGGACAGAAGCCACACATAGATTATAATTTGATCCCAGGTGTTGTGTATACTTGGCCAGAACTATCTGTTGTAGGTAAGACAGAAGAGCAACTTAAGGAAGCAGGTATAGAATATAAAGTTGGAAAATTCCCTATGAAAGCGCTCGGTAGAGCCAGAGCTAGTACAGACACAGAAGGACTCATCAAAGTAATTGCACATAAAGATACTGATGAGATATTAGGCGTACATATGGTAGGCGCCAGAGCAGCAGATCTTATCATGGAAGCGGTCGCATTAATGGAATTCCGAGCATCGGCTGAAGATATGGCGAGGATATCACATCCCCACCCTACTTATACTGAAGCTATAAAGGAGGCAGCATTAGGAGCTACTGGTAATCGTTACATACATATATAGCAGAACAATTAATTAGGATATTTGGAGATGCATCGTGGTTAGTCTATTGCACCAGTAGAGTGTCATATTTTAGACACGGAATAAGTCCATTATGATAAGAATTCGACGAAATAATCTGTTGAGATTTTTTTAGATATATCGTGGCAATTTTAGAGACATAATTGCTCCTTTTCTACTATTGTATCTTCTTCTCAAAAAGCAAAAACTCTTGTAGCTGCTGACGTAGATAATTCTGAGCCTCTGTGTCTTTGACAATTTCCTCTATGGGATTGACACCATGACTAAGATTCTTGAATGGCAACTCCTCCATGCCTTCATTATATTGGGTTGCCTCGGCAGAGGCCCAAGAGCCATTCTTCTTAAGATATCTCATACCTTCATAATGAAAGCAAAACTGATTATACTTGTATCTATCCAGAGTCTTACCGTGATGGTTGTACCAGTAGCTCTGTGAGATCGGAATGCTGTGTATGTTATGAGTGAATATATCGTGGCCGTTCATGCCACCATACCCTACCTTCTTAGCAATAGTGTGGAATAGTAATCTGGAGCTCGTCTTATGATCTCTAATGCCTGGATCGATACCATTATGATCGAGCCAAAATATAGGAACACGAGTACAAGCATCTGTGACATTGGAGAAATGATAGACCCAATCCTGATCACCAAAATTCTCGCCATGATCTGAGGTAAAGATGACTAAGTTCTCCTTATCCTCATGCATAGACCTGACGAACTCATCTAAGTCTGTCCTAATAAGATCCCAACTCTTAGCTTGGCGTGACTTGACAGTCTCCAGTTTCTTTTGCTGCGGGATAGAGTTTTCCTTAATCAAGAAAGTTTGATTGATCACACTAAACAATGTCATCAATTCTGATAATTTTTTAATCGGATTACTGCTGGATAATTTGAATTCTGTATCAATATGATAAGGAAAATGAGTCTCCATCAGATTTATAAATACAAATGCTTTCTCACCTTTCTTTTCATGCTCATGCACAATATGATTAGCATGATCGAACATCAACTTATAGAAACTTCTGAACCATACACTTGCCGCCTTAAAATCTTCAGACAACTTATCTGATATGGCATCCTTAGAGAATAGCTTTTTCCTAATTCTATGCTTACCTAACAGCATAAACAACTGAGAGATCTTAAGTCCCTTCTGCTCCGCCAGCTCCCATGTCTTCAGCACCTGATCAAAACCCTTATCCAGACCGAAAATCTCGGTCGTCGCTACATTAGAAGTTATCTGATAAGTATGGTAACCCTTAGACTTTAATATCTGTGCTATTGTGACAGAATCTTCATTAAGCCTTCTAGTCTGAGTCGTTGCGGAATGTTTGTGTGGAAATTCTCCTGTAAATATACTTGCCGTTGCTGGAAGTGTCCAGCAAGCTGGAGAGCTTGCATTGGTAAATTGCGTTGCATGCTTTTCCATATAAGGTACACCTATGCCTCCACTCTTATATACAGAGTCGTATCTCAAGCTGTCTGCGACAATGAGAACAACGTGCTTAGGTTTTGTTTCTGGCATTATAATGCTGTACCTTTTATCTTTCTATCTACTTGGCTATGCTAATAAAGCTGCATTAGCTCTTTAACATAGGGCAATTTTAAGGAATTTTTGCCTTAAGTCTGCCTAATATTAGACCTTAATCTGAAATAGTGGTCACTATTTAGCTCTGATTATAGAGAAATCAGCGAGTACCTCGTGAGTTTTGCCGAATCGATAGACTGTTGGTTAAGATCTATGACCTTGTACCACAACTACAAATTCTCCTTTTACTTGAGGTTTGGCTTCTAATTTTTCAATGATCTCCTCTATTGTTCCTGTGATACACTCCTCATATAGCTTTGATATTTCTCTGCAAGCTGCTGCCTGACGTGTAACTGTAGACAGCTTCTGTATCATCTTGAGTGATTTGACAACTCGGTATGGTGATTCGTAGAATGCGAAAGTTTCTTTAAGAGATAATAGATATTCAACTCTAGTTTTCTTCCCTTTCTTATGCGGCAAGAATCCTTCGAAGAAAAAACGATCACACGGCAGACCCGACATTACGATAGCAGGAATCACAGCAGTTGGCCCAGGAAGACATGAAATTTGGATACCATTCGTAACGCAAGATCTTGTCAAGAGAAATCCTGGATCTGAAATACCTGGCGTACCTGCATCACTAATGAGGGCCATATTTTTACCCTCAGTTAACTGCTGCATGACATAATCTAATTTCCCATGCTCATTGTGTGCATGGAATGACTGCAACGGTGTCTTAATCTCGTGATGCTTAAGAAGCTTACCAGACGTACGAGTATCTTCAGCCAGTATGACATCTACTTCACTCAGTATACGGATAGCTCTCAGAGTGATGTCCTCCATATTACCGATCGGCGTGGGCACTATATAAAGCATTTCGTATTTTGTAGTAGTGAATTGAGATTGCTATTGCTCTTTAAGCTCATAATTATGATTAAATTATTCCTAAATGACGACATATAATCGAAAACTAATAATATTACGTTCATATTTATTGTTTACAACTAGCATAGCCAAACCTTTCAGTAAAGAATAGCGTTGATTTAAGTAAGAAATGAGATATCTAATAACCATCATATTGCTCTTTTTAGCTTGTATATTATCATCACAAGCGCTCAATGATTATTGCGAAAATGCTATAAATATTCCAAGTGTAGATAATTATTGCTCAGACAATGAGGAATATTCAAATTTAGAAGCCAATCCAGATCCACCATTTACAAATAATTGTTTTATCAATAATTCCAATGGAGTCTGGTTTTCGTTCGTGCCGACAGAACCTGCCGTAATCTGCCAAGTATTTAGCGGTGGGACAATTGGTACGCTACAAGATCCTAAGATGGCACTCTTTACAGGGGCTTGTGGTAATCTAACATACATAGATTGCTCTCCTGGAAGGGCTACATTAGAAGATGAATTTACAGTAGGAAATCTCACTATAGGACAACGATATTATTTGTTCGTAGAGTCAGGGACAAATACACCTGGTACATTTAGATTATGTATTAATGACTTTATTGCGCCACCATCGCCAGAATCAGATTGTGAAGCGGCAGTAGTCTTATGTGACAAGTCACCATTCCAGGTAGAGAGTCTCACCACCAATGGAAATGATCCTAACGAGTTAGATGAATTTACGGACGAATGTTTGTCACAAGAATTTAATTCAGCATGGTATAAATGGACTTGCGATGATCCTGGCAGTCTAACATTTACATTGACACCTAATAATTTTATCCCTGGATTGGAATCTGACGATATTGACTTTGCATTATTTGAATTACCAAATGGAATTGATGATTGTAGTGGTAAGATGATTCTCAGATGTATGGCCTCAGGAGCCAATGGTTCTAATGGAAATACAGATCCTTTTTCCACTTGGCAAGTATGCAATGGACCGACTGGATTAATGTCTGGAGATGGAGATATATCAGAAGCTGCAGGTTGTCAAAATGGAAACAATAACTTTGCAGAAGCAATACAGATGGAAGCAGATAAGTCTTACGCTCTTGTGGTTATGAATTTTACAAGATCAGGCTTAGGTTTCTCTATTGACTTTGGTGGGACAGGAACATTCTTAGGTCCAGAGCCAAATTTTGATTTGTTTTCCATAGACGCATTTGAGTGTGATAAGAGAATTGAAATCACTAATTCTTCAAGCTCACTCACTGACCCCATTATTAATTATGCTTGGAACTTTGGTGTCGGTGCAGATCCTCAGAATCTCTCAGGAGAAGGCCCTCATAATATCCAGTACGAATCGTTTGGAGAAAAAAGTATTGCGCTTACTGTCGAGACAAGTAGAGGATGTATAGTGACAAAAATATTGGAAGTAGACATCGCTGCTTGTTGTGCAGATACTTCTACGATAGATTTGGTGGCTCAGGGATTTGATGTGAGTTGTGCAGGTGATGGAGATGGTATTATTGCAGTCAGTCCATTAGGAGGCGTACCAGATTTTAATTATAGTCTTAACGATGGACCTTTCATACCTAACACCAGTTTTAATGGATTAGTACCTGGAATTTATGACGTCATCATTCAAGATATAAAAGGCTGTCAAGATACCACTCAAGTTATCATAGAAGAACCTGCACCGATCTTACCGGACGCCGGTGTAGACCTGACGATAGATTTAGGGTTTTCAGGACAGTTATTCGCTGATTACTCACCTATGAATCCTGGCGATATTATCGAATGGACACCTCCAGATGGTTTGAGCTGTTTTGATTGCTTAGATCCAGAAGTTATCTCTCCTGGTACTACCGTATATACCTTTACCGTTACAGATGTGAATGGTTGCAGTAGATCAGATAACGTCACCGTGACTACTAATATAATTAGACCAATATATATTCCTAATGTTATTACACCTACAACTCAGACAGAAAATAGTAGCTTTTCCATCGGTTTAGGACCGCAGGCAGAATTGATAGAAGAATTCTGCGTATTTGATCGATGGGGTAATCTAATATTTATATGTAATGATATCGTCCCTAATGACACATCGCGAGGCTGGGACGGACGTGTAGGAACTTGTGACGGCGTATTCGAAGACTTAGTAGACTCAGGTGTATACGTATGGAGTGCTAAGATAAGATATATCGATGGTGTGGTCATTAATTATGCAGATGACATAACAGTTCTAAAATAGATGAGGTATTTCTCCTCTCTCATAGCTTTAATATTTATAATAGCGTTGTTATCGGCTTGCGGTAACGATAAGCAGGATATTAATAAGTTCTCATCACAGGATAATCTATCTGTGGAAATAGCTAAAGATGTAGAGATATTATATAGTGATTCTGCAGAGGTAAAAGTAAGAATCACAAGCCCTACTCTAAAAAGATATAAAGACCAAGGGGAGACTTATGATGAATTTCCTGATGGCTTACTAGTGGAGTTTTTAGACAATAAGAAAAGAGTTACAAGCTGGATGAAAGCAAGCTATGCTGTCAGAAAAGAAGCTGAAAAAAAGATATACATAAGAGGCGATCAAGATCAGAAATATGTCGTTCTGTACAACAAAGATAACGACGAACTCATAACCGACGAGCTCATATGGGACGAAGGTAACGAAGAAATATATACCTCTCGTCATGTCAAAATCAATCAGCCATCCATAGGAGACACAAGCTTCGGTATCGGTTTCCGTGCAGACGAAAAGTTTTCAAAATTTGAAATTCAGAAATTCTCAGCTCTTAAGAATATAGAGATGATTATTGATGACATAGAGGAGCAGTAATAATAAACTGATAATCCCTAAAATCGTTTCCTTCTTCCCGTATCGTCCACTCTACCTTTCACATTACTTTAATATCTACGTTAAGGCATTTATAATGGTAGCATCTCCTGTAACTTATTGTATCAAAATAGACTCTTAGCTATAACAAAAAACAGAACATGATTATCTAAGCTAAAAACATCTATTATGAAAACATTACTCTACACCACCGCTTTATTCCTTCTCGTTACAAGTTGTCGATCTATCGATAAGATGGTAGAAAAAGGCAACTATGACGAAGCTATAATTTTTGCGACAGAAAAATTAGCTGGGAAGAAAAACAAGAAGACTAAGCATGTCAAAGGACTCGAAGAGGCATTTGCTAAAATCACTCAGCGTGACATGGATCAGATTAATTATTATAATGGTGTAGAGAAGCCTGAGAACTGGGATAGAATATATGATCTCGCTTCTGATATAGAAAGAAGACAGAATCGCATAGCTCCATTTCTGCCATTAATCAGTAAGGAGGGATATATAGCAAAATTTAACTTCGTAAAAACTGGGGAGCTAAAAACCAAAGCACTACAAGGAGCTGCTGCTTATTATTACGAAGAGGGAAAAAGACATCTACAATTAGCAGAGAATACTAACGATAAGAGACACGCAAGAGACGCATACAGAGCATTCCAAGATGCTCAATCTAGAATCAACAATTACAAAGATAGCCGTGATATGATGACATTATCACTGGATCGAGGTCAGGTTAGAATACTTGTTGACATGGATAATAACTCTGGTCAGATTATACCTGAAGATTTCTTAAGAGAAGTCAAAAGTATAACTGTTAAGGACATGAACACACTCTGGAAGTCATTCTATCTCAATAATAATGGTAAGACATATGATTACAATGCGACCTTGTCACTGACAAGTATAGATGTCAGTCCAGAAAGAGAAATACTTAGAGAGCATGAAGACTCTAAGGAAATAACGGGTGGATGGGAATACCTTAGAAATGATGACGACACCTTCGTCATAGATTCTTCTGGCAATAAGGTTAAGATAGACAAGAAGTATATTGTCAATGCATATATTTTTGAAATCAAAAGAGAAAAATCAGTCCTTGTCACAGGGGAATTAATCTATCGTGATAATACTGATGGTGAGATTCTCACTGCAAGACCGATTAGTGTAGAAGCTGTATTCGAAGATTATGCGAGTCGATTCTCTGGTGATAGAAGAGCACTAAGCTCTCGTAATGTTAATCGACTTAAGAGTACACCGTTACCATTTCCTAATGATTATATGATGATAATGGATGCCTCTAATAATCTGAAAAGCATCTTCAAAACTGAACTGAGAAATCTACCGATCTAAGTGAATAGAATACAAATGAGTTAAAAAAAAGCCCTGACATCACTGTCGGGGCTTCTTAAGTTATATTCGATTAGTTAACTTATTTCTATGATTCGACTTTACAGTTTTCTCTATAGTACATGTGATTCCCACATGTCTTCATGAAGTGAAAATCACAATAGTTTAATGCTTTTATTCTGAATGCTTCTCTATCTAAGCCTTTAGTCATCATCTTACGATATACCGTCTTGTGGGTTTTCTTAGTTCCGAGATTAGCATTGATCCCTCGTGGTATTGTTACTTCTGTAAATAAATCTGCAGATGCATCTTTAAATCCATTCTCGTAACCCATTTGCTTAAATATACCATCTAAGAAAGTTCTCTCCATTGCACTACCATCATATGCTTTTTTCAACTTATTGTAAAACTGAACTGTCGATAATCCATGAGAATTACCATATTCGGGAGCACGTCCAAGCATTGTTGTAGACTTAGGTGGCTCTTCATTTGGAATTTTGAATATAGGGTGAGTCAATGCCTCACAGTCACATGTAGTTACCGGAACAACGATAGGCACTGCTTTGAATGCTATAGCCGCTGGCAACACTGGAGGACACTTGATAAATAATAAGAGAGGTAATAAAAACAATAATAATGGCCACCATCCACCCACTTTAGCCGGCACAGCTGCTTTGATCTTGGTTGGTCCACCTGTCGATAATGATGCTGGCATTTCTGCAAATGTCATAGCACCTAAGGCCGCCATGCTTGCTCCAGCCGCTGCATATTTAGTCACTCGTTGATTAGTATTGAGGAGATTACGAGACTCTCCTATTTGCTTTCTGTTCTCCCCTATTTGATTCCTTGTCTCTCCTATCTGATTTCTCTTCTCGCTGATGACATTTCTTGTCTCTCCTATTTGATTTCTTTTGACACTGATGATCCTGCCAGTGATCGCAGCTCCAGCAACCCCACTTGTGACGGCTGCTTTATCAGATGCACTGGCTTTAGACTTTACTGCCGTACCCGCAGAATTACCTAATAGAAAAAAGATATATGATTCTGCATCTGACTTTGCAGAAAAGCCATCTGATCTTCCTATTTCCTGATTATTCCCAGCTTTGAGCGATACGAAAAAACGATTATCTGCTTCAGTAATTACATATCGTTCCTGCGTCTCTCTATTTTTCACTATGGATTCAATTCCATTATCACGACTTCCTTCTGAGCTATAACCTTGGCTTCTTAGTGCTACATCTCCTTTCTTATCCAACATCCCAAAATAATACTCACCTTCATGAGAAAAAATGATGAAATCTGAATGCTTGGCATTTTTAGTTTGACCCTTATACTTTGCTACTGCTAAGTATTCGTCTTGCTTTTTTTTATTATCCATTCCTTTTGATTAGTCGGTGATAACCACTTAATTATAATTAAATGTTAGATAAATATAAATTATGAATGATGGTCGATCAGCGGAGGAAATACTTTTGCCCTGTCTATATCAGAAGAACAGTAAAGCCGAAGTACAATATTTAGACGGTAAGTTATGGGATTTGGGTCGGAAATTAATGACTTTTTATATCTTTCTCTCCGGCAGACACCAAAAAAGGAAGGTAATTCTCTAATGGAGGTAGTGGACATGTGGCATAATCTGAAAATGCGCATGGGGGATTATAAGCTTTATTAAAATCAAGAATTGTATAATCTGATCCTTGCTGAGGCCTTTCTACATCTAAGAACCTACCCGCTCCATAACTGGTATCTCCTGCAGTCTCGTCCTTAATCAAAACAAAAAAATAATCTGGTCCACCATCAAAGGCAACTAGCTTATATAGCTTATCCTCAAAAACGAATAATAAATGACCCGCTATTTGGTAACTGATATCTACACCTATAATACTATTCACATCCATGTCAGAGCTATGTACAGTAGGCACGAACTTAGCGGTTCTTATGAAAGATGCATCAGCAGAAAAATTAGGAATTTCCTCAAGCTGATATCTAGCCTTAGCCAATGAATTTTTTACCCTAAGTCCATATTTTTCGCCTCTCTTGATAATGTGCATATGCAGTGATCCTTCACTTAATACTGTAGGTGATCCTTGACCATCATGTGTAAGCGTACCATCTGGTTTAGCTTTGTGTTTAGAATTAATAAAATTTTCTCCTCTGGGTCTAAATTTCACGTTATCACCTTCTAGGGTTAGCGTTCCGACTCTGTCTTGCATAAAGTGAGGTAATTGTATATCGCTCTCTGGAGAAGAACCTAATACATTCTCACCTTCCTTAAGCCAATGTAATCCGATGAGACTGAGCCATCCTTGTGGTGAGGTTATGCTCTTATATCTATTAGTTCGCCACAGTTCTAGTTCCTTTATATACTCTGATGACAATTCGTGTGTGGTATACAATTCAGGATCTATATTACTCTGGTCTTCCATAATTGCAGTTACCATTTTCTTATTGCAAGATGTCACGATCATCATTATTGATAATAAGATGAAGGTGATCTGTAGTGAGATATTATTCATGTGTTCAAAAGATTTATACTCAATAATTGTAATGCAGCATTACAATAGCTTGGCTCTTGGCTATCATAATTTTTAGTAGAAATCAGGTCTTACCTCATGTTAGGATACCAGTGCTTTGAACTTACTAATTGCGCTTTCTATCCCTTCGGCCTTACTACCACCAGCAGTTGCAAAGAATGCTTGCCCTCCTCCTCCACCATTAATTTCTGCGGCGATTTCTCTGACAATATTACCTGCATGGAGGCTTTTTTCTTCTACGATATTCTTACTGCAGATTACCATAAGTTGCGGTTTGTCATTAGCGACTAGTGCTAAGAGGAATGCAGCATTCCCTACCTCTTTCTCTAAGTTAAATAATAAAGTTTTGGCAGCTTTACTATCCGTCAGGTCGATTCTTTCAGCCAGGAATTTTATCCCATTGACATCTTTTATTTTTGCTTTTAGATCTTTTTTTATATCACCTGCCTGACTAGCTACGAGTTGATCTATCTTCTTTTGTAGCTCACGATTTTCTTCTTGCATACTAGTTATTGCCTTAGTCAGATCTCTGGGATTCTTCATAAGCTCACTAATAGTAGCAAGTGTCGATAACTTATCTGCATAATAACTATCAGTAGCGACTGATGTAATCGCTGTGATACGTCTGACGCCTGCAGCAATGCCGGTCTCCTGGGTAATCTTAAATGATCCTATGGATGCAGTACTATCTACGTGACAACCTCCACATAACTCTGTAGAATATCCTGACTGGAAAGTGATCATTCTTACCTTATCTCCATATTTCTCTCCGAATAGCATCATTGCTCCCGCCTCTTTTGCCTCTTCTATTCCAATAGAACGTTTCTCATCGAGCTGTATGTTTTCTCTAATTTTTTGATTGACAATAGTCTCTACTTCTTTAATCTGATCGTCAGTCATTTTTTCGAAATGGGAAAAATCAAATCTTAGAAATTCATCCTTAACGAGAGAACCCTTCTGCTGTACATGGGAGCCTAATACCTGGCGCAATGCTGCATGCATGAGGTGGGTACAACTATGATTATTCTCTATGAGAGTTCTTCGGCTACTATCTATAGTAGCGAGTGCTTCTGACTTTATATTTTTAGGGATTTTATCTACATAATGTACAATGATCTGATTTTCTTTTTTGGTATCGAGCACATTGACAATCTCACCATCAAAGTCTAAAGTTCCTATATCACCTACTTGTCCTCCACCCTCTGGGTAAAAAGGTGTTCTATCCAGTAACATCTGATTGAAGTCTGTTCCTTTCTCTGTTACAACTCTATACTTCAATACTTTAACACCTTCTACTTGAGTATGATCGTAACCTAAAAACTCTGTTTCTGAACTATCCAAAACAACCTTCCAATCGCCTGTTTGCTTTTCTGAATCTGCTCTACCTCTTTGTCTTTGTTCCGCAAGTGCAGATTCGAAACCCTTCTCGTCTACACGCCAGCCCTTTTCCTCAGCAACTAATCTAGTTAGATCAAATGGGAATCCAAAAGTATCATACAATACAAAAGCATCCTTCCCACTCAATGTCCCATCATCCACTTTTAATACATCAAGTCTCTTAAGTCCATCTTCTAATGTCCTTAAAAACGATTTTTCTTCTTCTAAAATCACCTTAGCGACAAATTCTTTCTGAGCATCTAACTCTGGGAAAACTTCAGCAAATTGTTTTGCGAGTTTACTGACTAATGTATATATGTATGGCTCTTTCTGATTAAGAAAAGAATAATTATATCTCACCGCTCTCCGCAATATTCGTCGGATAACATATCCTGCACCAGTGTTACTAGGCATCTCCCCATCTGCTATTGTAAATGATACTGCTCTAAGGTGATCAGTAATGACTCTCATAGCAATATCAGTCATGGAGTCTCCACTGTAATCATCTGTGTACCTAATCCCACTATCTTTCTCCAGTGCTTTTATATATGGCATGAATAAATCAGAATTGTAATTAGATTTTTTGCCTTGCAATATCATGGTTAATCGCTCAAAACCCATACCTGTATCGATATGCTTATCTGGCAGCTCAACTAGTTTACCATCAGCGAGTCTTTGATATTGTATAAATACCAGATTCCAAATTTCTATGACCAATGGGTCATCCATATTAACAAGATCAGCCCCAGACTTAGCTTTTCTTACAGCATCATCACGCAAGTCTACATGTATCTCGGAGCATGGTCCACATGGCCCCACATCCCCCATCTCCCAGAAGTTGTCTTTCTTATCAAAGTATAAGATCCTATCTTCAGAAATATATTTCTTCCAAATATCTGCGGCTTCTTCATCTGCTGAGGTACCATCTATCTTGTCCCCCTCGAATACAGTAATATAAATCCTTTCCTTATCGATACCATATACACGTGTCAATAAGTCCCATGCATAAAAAATCGCTTCTTCCTTAAAGTAGTCACCAAATGACCAATTGCCTAACATTTCGAACATCGTGTGATGATAGGAGTCTCTACCTACTTCTTCTAAATCATTATGCTTACCTGAGACTCTTAGACATTTCTGCGTATCAGATATACGAGGAGATTTTGCCTTCTGATGACCTAAGAAGTAATCTTTAAATTGATTCATCCCGGCATTATTAAACATTAGTGTAGGATCATCTTTTACAACTATGGGAGCGGAATTAACAATTTCATGTCCTTTTTCCTTGAAATAATCTAAAAAAGTCTTTCTGATTTCTGAAGCCGTCATACGGTAACAATGTCTTTGAAATTATAAAAATTAGCCGCTCGAAGTCGAGTTATCTATCAGCAATTTATTTAATATGATTCAGTTACATATAAGCAACTTTTATATATTAAAAATTATAATAATGAGACGATAAATTTTGATTACTGGAATTACAATCCTATTTTAGCGTCGCAAATTTACCCAACGAGCATATGCCTTTTCTCTTTATAACAAAACTACTAATTCTATTATTCTAAAAGAGGCATGAGTCAACACAAATACGTTTTTAATACTGAAACTTTACAGTACGAGCAAGTAGAGAAAAATTGGAAGAGAAGCTTACTGAAAAGCCTCGGTTTTATCGCAACAGTCTTAGTTTGCGCCTTCGGTCTCTACACCATTGCATACACGATTATCCCAACTCCAAAGGAGATAGCCATCAAAAGAGACTTGACTCAGATGGAATATCAATTTAGCAGTATATCCACAGATTTCGAAAAAATAGCTTCGCAACTTGAGAATCTCCAAGATAAAGACGCCGAGGTGCACAGAGTGATATTCGGAGTAGATCCAATCGATACAGATATTTGGAATGGAGGTATTGGAGGTAGAGAAAACGATCAGTATTACTCTAACTTTCAGAACTCAGAAAAAATAATAACTGATACCAAATCCAAAGTAGAGCAACTTAAATATAAGTTACAAATACAAAAGAACTCGCTTGATACTATCTTCCATCTAGCTAAGCAGAGAGAAGAGAAATTATTAGCAATACCTTCTATTAAGCCAGTACAAGAAGATAAGCTAAAAAGAAAGATGAGAGCTATGTCAGGCTATGGCATGAGAATCCACCCAGTGCATAAGGTTAGAAAATTTCATAAAGGCATTGACTTCACTGCCCCTAAAGGAACCGCAATACAGGCAACTGGTAATGGTAAGGTGTCTAAAGTAGAAAAAAGAAAGAAAGGTTACGGTCATAATGTGACCATTGATCACGGCTTTGGCTACACCACTCTATATGCCCACATGAGTGAGATCATTGTAAAGAAAGGTGACATAGTCGTAAAAGGACAAAAAATAGGTAACATAGGAAACACAGGTACATCGACTGCGCCACATCTGCATTATGAAGTCAGAATAAACGGTAAGCATGTCAATCCTATCGATTACTGCATGGATGGACTTACATTAGAAGAATATCACGAATTAGTGGAGAGAGCTTCTACAGAAAACCAATCATTCGATTACTAATAGAGGAATTAACGATTCGACAAACCAACTTTATAAGCAAAACTCGAAAAGCCATCCTTGGATGGCTTTTTTTGTTTAGACTTCTTTTCTTAGGCTGAGATACTGATTAGTAAGATCTTCTATTACGTAACTACCTGACAATGGATCCTTAACCTGATGAGTCCTGGATTCTAATTCCATTATATTTTGGATATTAAGCAATAATCTCTGATGATTTCCATCATCGCTACTATCCGTTTTGTCATAAAATAAGAAGTCTACTCCTGCCATGGAACAAAGTAGCGCAATAGAGCCAGATCTGATGATCGCATGATTAGGATTATCAGATGATTCTAATACATCTATCACAACAGATATATACAACTTTTTGCTTGGGTTAACTCTCTGGATATCTATCCTTATTGCTCTTATAAAAGGAATTATATCTATCAGGTTTTCTGATATGGGTAATTCCAGATATACGCTATTAGAATTGGTAACATCTATATCATGATGAATACTATGGAATAGATCAGTCTTGGACAGAGCCATATAATTAGTGTATCCTAAGTATTCTATTTGGTTAGATAATATCTGATAACAGTTACAGATGACAGTTCCTACATTATTAAGATTTTGAATATAATTAGAAAGAGATACTGTAGCTGTGGCATCTGATGACACAATAATTAGTGTTATGAGATCCAAGTGTATATTATGGAATAGCTTATCCCAATCCCAAACCTGACTTATATTTAACCTGATAACTCTGAGGTCATTAGCGAGCAACTTAAGAATATATTTATTATCAGAAATTACATTCGTAACAACTAATCTCATACCTATCGATAATGATGGATAATCTTCTATAATATTAGGATTTAGGTACTCATCATATTCTTTATATGGGTCATATATTATGTCATTATCGATATGTAATATCCTGTCTGATAGAGAATCAGACTTCAGTTCTTTTTTTATACGTTCTAACCATTCTTGGTGATCTTGCAGACCCCACGTATATTCTTCTTTTACCAACGTTTCTGACACTTGAACTTATTTAGTTTCGTGTTGTTTTTAATATCTGGAAGACTTTAAATTAAGCATTTCCAGACTTTATATTCTATATATTTGCACTCAATTAGACATTAATCATGAATTCAGATAATCTTATTTATTTAGACAATAATTCGACGACCCCGACAGATCCTAGAGTAGTAGAGGCTATGTTGCCTTATTTTACTCAGCATTACGGTAATGCGGCTAGTCGAAATCATCCATTTGGCTGGGCTGCAGAGAGTGGTGTAGATAAGGCGAGAGAACAAATAGCGAGTCTGATTAATGTAGATCCTAGAGAAGTGATATTTACATCTGGAGCAACTGAAGGAGACAACTTAGCAATTAAGGGAGTCTTTGAGATGTACAAAAGAAAAGGTAATCATATTATTACGCTTAAGACAGAACATAAGGCTGTCCTCGATTCTTGTAAAAAAATAGAAAAGCAAGGTGGTCAGGTTACTTATTTAGATGTAAATGCAGATGGCTTAGTAGATCTCAATAAATTAGAAGCTGCAATGACTGACAAGACCATTCTTGTGTCTATCATGTGGGCTAATAACGAGACAGGAGTCATACAACCGATGAAGGCAATAGGAGACTTATGCGCTAAGAAAGGTATACTATTTATGTCTGATGCTACTCAGGCAGTAGGCAAGATACCCGTAGATCCTAAAGCAACAGGCGTCCATTTGATGGCATTCACAGGTCATAAGATGTATGGACCTAAGGGAGTAGGTGCTTTATTTGTCAATAGAAAAAATCCGAGAGTTAAGGTAACATCTCAAATGGATGGCGGTGGTCATGAGAGAGGGATGAGATCAGGTACTCTTAATGTTCCAGCTATAGTCGGATTTGGAAAAGCAGCGGAGCTTGCAGAACACGAAATGGAAGATGAAGCTAAGAGGTTGTCAGGAATGAGAGATCGTCTGGAGAAGGCGTTAATGAGTAATATGGAAGAGTGCTATATCAATGGAAACACTGATAATAGAATGCCTCACGTCACCAATATTTCATTTAAGCACGTAGAAGGTGAGGGACTAATGATGACATTCAATCAAAATATAGGCGTTTCTTCAGGAAGTGCTTGTACATCAGCTTCATTAGAACCTTCTTACGTTCTGATAGCTTTAGGTTTAGGAGATGACTTGGCACATTCATCCATTAGGTTTAGTCTCGGTAGATTCAATACTGAAGAAGAGATAGATAAGACCATAAAGCAAGTTACAGAAGGTGTGAATCATATGAGAGACCTAAGTCCAATATGGGAGATGTATAAAGATGGAGTAGACTTAGATGCAGTAGAATGGTCTGAGCACTAATCTAATATGAACTAATATAAGTAAAGACACGTTTCACAAGTATAAACAACCATATAATGGCATATTCAGAAAAACTAATAGAACACTTCAAAAAACCTAAGAACGTCGGAACCTTAGACAAAGACGCTCAAAATGTAGGTACTGGTCTTGTAGGAGCTCCCGAATGTGGAGATGTTATGAGATTACAGATCGAAGTAGATGATGATTCTAAAATTATCAAAGACGCTAAATTCAAAACTTTTGGTTGCGGTTCAGCAATCGCTTCTTCTTCATTAGCTACAGAGTGGCTTAAAGGAAAAACTATTGATGAAGCATTAGCTATAGACAATATGGCAATTGTGGAAGAGTTAGCGCTACCCCCTGTTAAGATACATTGCTCAGTATTAGCTGAAGATGCAATTAAAAGCGCTATCTCGGACTATAAGAGCAAAAATAGTATTGAAGAAACTGCATAGATTATGTTGTTTGTTGCAGATAGCGCCAAAATTAAGATATCAGAACTAATGGGCAATGCTTCATTGGAGGCTGATCATTTTGTTAGAGTGAGTGTAACCAGTGGAGGTTGTTCAGGTCTTTCTTATAAATTAGACTTTGATGATACATCTCTACCTGATGATCAAGTATTTGAAGACAATGGTGTCAAGGTTGTAACTGATCTTAAAAGCTTTCTTTACTTATGTAATACTACGTTAGAGTTTTCTGGAGGGCTCAATGGTAAAGGTTTCTATTTCAACAACCCCAATGCTGAAAGAACTTGTGGATGCGGTGAGAGTTTCGCAGTATAAAAAATATAAATCATACAATAATATTAGCTTGTGATCATTGATCACAAGCTTTTTTTTTGGATCAATATTCCTCTCCTAAGGACCATCTTAAGCAGTAATGTTCAGATACACTATAAATCCCATAAAATCAATCACTTATATTAAAAATTATTATTTAATATTCCTGATAATTAACTGAATTTGTCTAATAACGGGGTAACGAATCTACCCAATATGTCATAATTTTCGGTTAACTCGCCCATCTCCGAGTGCTATCTGAGTTCCATCATTACGAGACGACAATTGTCATCTCGTTGGTTTGCACCATCATTCTGTCTTGCCAAATTGCTACCCCACTCTTTCTTCTACCCAGAACTTACGTTCTGGGCTATAAAGGTTTAACACCTACGGCGCCATTCGCAACTTCTAAACATTCCTATTACAATTTTTGCGATAACCTATGAATTAATAAGCTTTACAGTTCAATGGAATTACAAGGTCTCAAACTTTGTCCTATTTAAACACAATCACTATTGTATTCTTGACTAACAACGAGTCATTTAGACGCAAATAGTTATCCTATGCAATCTTGCTTAAGTGTGTATCGTACTATCAAAGTCACAACATATGGACATAAAAAAAGAGGTTATACCATATGATATAACCTCTATAATAATAAACCAAAATAATTGTTCTTATGAATTAGCCTTTTTAAAGGATCATTATTTAAGAACATTACTCAAACTCAAAGCAATCTTTATTACTTCAGTAGTTTTTAAAAAACTCAAATTATTCTTCTACTACTCAATAATAATCATGTGCTGAGTAGCTGTATTATTTGCCGTCTGTAGGGTGTAGTATACCAATCCTGTTGTATTGATATCCTTTCTACCGACTTTTATCTCATTGTATCCCTGTGCATAATCTCCTTCGATTACACTAAGTACCTTGCCTGTTACATCATGCATCGTCAATGTCGCTGAACCTGACTTCGGTAAATCAAAGCCTATCGTCGTTTCTGTCGTAAATGGATTCGGCTCATTCTGGTGTAACGCAAATGTCGTCTGTGCCTCTTCCGATCCTCTTAATGTTATACTCACTTCCTCTAAGCCTTCTCCTACGTATGCTTCCGTCTGCGTGATATCACTCGATAATCGGATGATTTCTGATAACTGACCTGATACCATTGACTTAAATGTCAACGTTACCATCTCGCCTGATTCTATCGGAGATAACTGACCGTAACTCATCGTCACTTTCGTGCCATGTGTCGCTGCATTGCTCTCTGTAATATTCTCGCCCGCTACTGATACTAACTCTAAGCCTGCCGCCTCTAATGTAAACTGATATCCATACACATCTTCTCTCGATGTCTCCATCGTTATCTCTACCATCTCGCCTTGTGTGATATATCTGT
>Ga0209187_1000450_pt1 | contig 72055 bp, 55 predicted proteins | sample BantaG_FD_187430 | JGI IMG/M metagenome (GOLD analysis project Ga0209187, IMG submission 187430) | Marine algal microbial communities from Bantry Bay, Ireland - BantryBay_4 metaG (SPAdes) (version 2) | ecosystem: Host-associated > Algae > Red algae > Unclassified | place: Bantry Bay, Ireland...
TATCAAAAAAATGCCTCGTATTGAGGTAGGAGCAACCAAAATTGCCATCAGAAAATTACTAAACGGTCAACTAAGGTCAGTAAGAGTTTGGTCATTCTGAAAAACCGGCTTTTCAGGACAGGCTCTAGGTAGAAGCAGTGATTCGCCGAAGGCCAAGGAGCGGCGGTTTCCAACCGCCGACAGTGGCCTTGTCTTTGAAGAGAATTCGGAACGAGGCGGAGAGGAACCCACCGGCCTGAATATTTCGTTTCGTGCAGTGCTTGACGTGGATTCGCGGTGGCACCCACCCGCATGAAATGAAAGCGACTCCGCCCCCATTTTTTGCTTGGGAGCTAGCCCGCATATTTCACAAGCGACCTACTTAGAAGCCGTATCTCACGCACTGGCAGGCGCTTGCCTCATATCGCCGACATCGCAGAGCGTCGGGCACCAGATGTTCGTTCAGCTTCAGCCGACTCACTTCGTCAAACCCCTGCCCGCATGCAATTTACGGCTTCTCTCTACGATCTTGGTGAAATATGCGGGCTAAGTCGCCAAGATCCCAGCAGTGCATGCGCTACGTTGTGTGTCGAAAGAGAAATAAAGAAACAGCTCATTGGATATGCCAACGTCACCTAATGGATTTATCCACCCCTTCACTTTTGGAGGGAACGTGACTAGCATATGACCGGGTTCATATTCTGGCGGATAATTTGGAAGAAACGATAGGAAGTCATCCTCGTCATCCAACTCTTGCGCTAATATCAGTTGAAAAAATGCGTTGGGGAATTTTCCAGGAAAACCCTGTTCTGGCCAGTCGTCTTCGTCTTGTAGATCGAGCGGAGAGGTTACTTTGATATCCGAGACGCTTCTTATTGTATACCGGAATTCTTCAATGTCACATTTAGACGGATACGTGCAGTTTAGCGTCACTGCTATATCGGTAGAAGGTAGCAAGACCATGTCCATACTGAGAAGTGGATACAGAGATGCGTCTGGCGTATGGCCGGCCGTTAGCTCCCCACCTCCAACCACACCCGTGGCCCCACTAGATATCGTGAGTTGATATAGACGATTTTGAAATAGAAGGCAGATATGATCATCCATAATAGCAGGTCTATCAGCCTCCAAGCCGAACGGATCGGGATCAAAATCAACGTCATCTTCCGGACTACCAGCCGGTGTTCCAGAAGGAACGGCATCTGGCGATGAAGGTAAACTTTTTTGATCGAATACAGGCGTGCGAATCACAACCGGTTTAGAAACGGGATCGGGATCTGAAATGATAACAGCATCCTTCCAAAAATCTTTTTTATCAAAGCCACTGAACCGCTTACTAAGTTCAAAGGCTAACGTACTTTCTACATACCAATAATAACCTGAATAAAATATTTTCTGCTCGGGGAGTTTTTCTCGAATGAGAACAGGTTCCCAGCATGCGACGGGCTCACCGACCGGGTTAAAAACCACTTCTTTAGAGCGTGAAGGGCAAAAGCATGCATGATCTTTGTCATAACCAACGAGGTTACCTTTGATCCGGCCTGTCGACTTAAGGAAGTATAATCCTTGGCAAGCATCTTGGTCTTCAAGAAACCGAAGAACCTTGTCGTTAAACACCCAATGTCCTCGACAACTAAGCATATCGTTGGCTTTCCTGCCATAATTCCGGTCCCGATGAAATTTGAGACCTTGGAGTGAAGGAGTCACTTCTTTCTGATAATAAATAATATCCACCCCACGGGCGGATACATATTCAATGACCAAATCATCTAAACCGAAAGTATGGTTTACGCTGAACTGTTGGTAGTTATAAGTATTTATTTTCATAGCGAAGAACAAGTTTGCTAGGAGGTGGATTCTAAAACCTATCCGTAGGTATTAATGCAGAATAGCCTTAATGCAATTTTATTGGTTTCCCCATTGTTGGTAACCCCACGGTCCTCCGGGCATGTCGTAGGCTGTAGCGCCTCGCTTAGCGGGGCTCTTTTATATACGGTGAATGGCTCGTTGCCGGAGTCACGCCAAAGTTCTCGGGGTTCCGCTCCGCTTTAAATGAAAATGACCCCGTCCCGAATGGCACTTAGTTAACCCGATTTGCATAAAAAAGGAGATCGCTCTCCCCTGAAAAGAAAGCCGGAGGCTTGAAGGCAATTAGCCGGTCGGTGACCGAAGGGAACCACCGGAAATAATCGGAAAATAATTCTCAAGCGCTGGAGGCGCGGTCGGAATAGAAGCTACATACTGCGCACTCTTTTCAGGAAGGCAGAAGTATAATTGTCCGCTTGGGTTTGCATTTTTGACCGCAATTTAAATGGGATTAGGTTAGCGTGCTAGGATCTGCGCCGGGTCTAGAGGGGCGAGCGGCTGTGCTAGACAGGGTGTATGGCTCGTTGCTGGGTTTCATCCCACAGGTCTCCCCGGGGTTCCGCTACGCTGCACCCCGCGCTAATTTCTGCGGTCCCTACCGGGACTCTTTCCACGCCATTACAACTGAGCTGACAAATGAAAACGACTCCGTCCCCATTTGTTTTAACCTAAAAACCTTTGCTTTCGCCCGCTTCCGTTCCTGTAAAAAGTCTGACACGTTCCGTGTTTTTCATGTGCATTGAAGCGGATGGTGAGCCTGGGAGCGCCGACGTCCCCGTCGGCACACGAAGCAGTTAATGAGGGGGAGCGGGTCGGATTCTCGCTTTCTAAACGAGGCGCATCTGCCCGATGTCAAAAAAAGGGTTATCCCCTTTTTTTAAGCATATAGGCGTGATTCATATCCCATGATATCCGTCCTGCTTCGATTCCTTGAGAGACTTCTGGCAGTAAATCTTCTTTGGCTTTGGTTTCCCATTCGGTGATTCGAAATGTTTCCCCACAAGGTGTAGATAGGTACTCTACTAGGCGGTCCAGACCACCAACAAGTCCTGATATCCTCCACCGAAAATTTGGACGGTCCTCAGGCGCCATGGAGTTTTCGCTGGTTAAACTTTCTGAGTAGATCTCTGTGGATGACCACCAAGATGGTAAGCTACTTAATAAGTTTTCAATATTCGAGGGGGTAAATAATCTAGGAACCTCTCCCATTAGTTCTGTAATCACCTGAATGCAAAAATCCAATCCGCCGGACCTCCGGAAACTGACCCTACATTGCAATAAAGTTAGTAGCCTAGGTTCCCAGCTCAACAATGGGCTGCTGGTTTGGCTAAGGTTTGCCCAAACTCTTACGGCTCGAGATGCTGATATAACCAAAGCTTTGTCATCAGATTCCAATGCTCGTTCCAACAGCTTCAAAAAAGCATCATGATCCTCTGGCACGTGTATAAGGTAACTAGGTATTACAAACAGGAAGTGCCCAGAAGGTTCTTTGATGAGCTTTTTTGTTTCCTTAAGCAACGCCTTCTTAGGGCTTGAGGTAGGATGAAACAATATTTGAATAAATGCCCGCCGTGCCAATTCTTTAGTACAATTATTATCCCAGAAAATCTGGGCTCCAAAAACGGTATTGTTCTGCTTCCACCAATCTTCTACCCATGCGCTGATTTCAGCTAAGTCAGCACTGCTCCATTGATTATTGCTCTCCTTAAACCAAGGCTTCTGTGTATTAGATATGACTTCCTCAATCGAAGTGCCTGATTCCAGGCACTCAAGGGCCCACTTCTGGTTTCCGCCGGAATCAATCAGGGGAGTGATTGTGGCTTTATCCCTCGCGAATAGTAGATCATATTGTTCTAACGCACGCAAAATCCCTACTAGGTATCTCGAAGCGACTCCCTCAATCTCTTGAACCGAGTTGATCAGCTTGGAAATCGTATCTTTTGAAGCTATTCGTAGTTTGCGGATTTGTTTTTTTGAGAGCCGCCAGTACGGAAAATTCTCAATCGGAGATGCACTTTTAGACCAATTGCTGGCCGAGGTTTGGAAGTGCTTTGAAATGAGTTTGGTTTCAAGGTTTAGGATTTTGGAAAACGTTTCAGGGAGTTCTGATTTGTCCATTCTTCTGAAAATCCTCTCCGCCCATTTCCCCGGAATCTCGGATATTGAGTAATGATCTCTAAGATCGAGAATGCAGATGAACTTGAGAAACAAGGTGTATTCCTGCACTCTTTCTGAGCTGTCAGCATGCAGGCCAAACCTTGAGATCAGTTCTGCTAGGCCCGCCAGCAAGTCCCTTTCACGGTCATCAAATTGTCCCTGAGCATCAACTCGGTTAACTAAGTCCGACAGAGCACCAGTGCCCCATTTATACAGTCCGACGGCTTCTTCGGATGGATACGTTGCGATCCCGTACCGAGATAAACAACTTAACTTCTTAAGCGTTGTATAATCACTGATTCGAACCACGATTGCCGGACCAAAATCCCTGATGAGTGGCGAAACCCATGACGCTGCATTTGAGATATTTCCGGCAGTGTTGATGCCAGGTAGTTTGAGAGGCCAACCTGCAATTTCAATCATCCGGATATATTGAAAGGCTGGCAGGTAGGGTTCCAAGTGGTCATTGACAGAGGTGTGGGTTTCCGACGACAGCCCGATATCGAAAGTGGGCTTTCGATGCCGTCCAGCCACCACTAAGGGGTTGTCGCGCTCCAATCTTACTTTTAGATAGGAAATTTCTCCAAATATATCGAAACCATCCGCTCGTAACTCCCTCAACCTTTGAAAGCAATAGTCTCGGCTGAGGAGTATCTCCTCTTGAGCTAGCTGCTTATGGCCAATAAACTGGATCATGGAATACAAACAACATGACTCAAGGGATTTTAATCTAACCGAGAATGGCTCTGATCTCTGAGCCGCTCGGATATTCTCAAATGTCTTTTCGAGTAACTTTGCCGCCTCATTAATTTTCTGAACTTCGGTTAGGACAGCAACTTTACGGATTGAGTAGGCAAGTGACAACTCACTAGGATCCCAATTAGAGATAATCTCTTTGGCACCTTCGGAATCCAAATTCCATAATTTCCAAAGGATCTCTTCATAACAAAATCGGTTTTCGTCAAAGTCCGGCCCCAACGTATCTCGCTCATCAATAAGTAACCCGTGGAACTCCTCCCACCGTGTAGAGTCAAAGGTTTCCCGTGCCTCTCTCAGTAGTGCCAATGTTAGGTATTGCCATTTAGTCCAATCCACTTTTTCCATGTTTGGATCAGAGAGGCTCGCGTAGACGACGAGTTCAAACGGCTCTTTCAAGTCGTCAAAAATTGGTGCCATCGCGGTCTCATACTTCCAGTTAAGCTCATAGTAGGCTTCCAACTTTTTATGAAGGGTCAGGTCTGCTACTTCTTCCAGCAAATTCTTGGCTTGGCATACAAGGTCGTGGTACAGGCTTGCTCTTTCTTGGCGTGGAAGGATGATCCAGCCTGGGAATGCTCTTCTTTCCGCCGCATACCTTTCCACTGTTGGCAGGTTTTCGATCTGAAATCCTTCTGAAGTATCAGCGTTTAGCTGCAAACTCAATGGGATTGGCGCGACTGGAAAGTCGCCAGAAGGCTCTTGAGTAACCTGTCTCGGCCAGAGTATACTTGGAGAAGGTTTGGCAGCTAGTAGGCTGGCTAAAAACCACTCAAGCTGTCGGCCATGGTCCTTTTCAAGCGGCGTTCCGAGAAACACACTCGCTAGGTCAATTGGCGTAACGTTTCTCTCTCGAAGTAGGTTTCTTTCACCTTCCTTCGGGCTTCGTTCACCGGTTAGAAGTAAATAGATGGGAGATTGATGAACGCCAATTTCATCTCTAATCCAACCTATCCACTTCAAGAAATTCGGGTCTGATCCACTAAACCCGACTAATAAAAAGCTATTTTCCAGAAGACTTTGTTGGACCGTATTTACAAATGGCGCAAATTTTTTCGGATATGTCCGAAAATCTTCTTCTGTGATAATAAATGGGGTTTGTGAAGGAAAGGAGCCGTGCAACTTCACAATTCTTGGGGCAAAAGTACTGGCTAGATCGCCAACCTTGGTAACCGTTTGGTAAACCCTCTTGGTTGCTCTAACATTTTCGAGAAGTCGATCATAGTTGGTTGTATATATATCACGCCATGGTAGGTTCAGTATGGACGAATGAAGTGGTCCAGGAAGACGTTTTTCATCTGGGTTTGATTCTTTGATTAGGCGGTTTAATTTTTGCTCCCCGAAAGTTGCCTTATAGATTGACGCAATGGTTAATGTGTCGCTTTGATCAAAACGTTTTTCACGCGCTTCTAAACTTTCTGCCGGCGAAGGGGGGTAAACCTCGTCGAACATTTTCCACACCATCTGCCGCCATGTAGAGAAGTTTTGGTTAATTCCCGGAGAAACTGGCTTTGAATTCAAACTAAATCCCGCCCCGACCATTAGACATACTTTTGATGTCGGCTCTCGCCATAAATCTTTTCTCAGTTGCAGAAAATGGTTCAGGTCAGGAAAGTTCATGACTCTTTGCTACCTAAGAATTCCTTTGGGCGCAAAGCTTCAAAATTGTACGCCTTCAACTATATCAAGAAATAGACGTTCTGCGCGGCGGTTTATGAATATCAAACTCCATATCAAGCGGAGGCGGTGGGGCAGGCCCGCGCCCTCCCTCGGAAAGGAAATCAGTCTGTCACTTTCTTCGCTCTCCTGCCTTCCTCTTGAGGTAGGCATGAATGCTCACCATTTATAGTCCGTGTCACACTGTGCCATCATGTCACACCGGCGTGCCAGCCTGTCTCATATGGCTTGGCACTGTCCCTTCCGCCTGCAAAAGGTGTCTGTCCCCTTTTTCGAGCCCTAGCGCGTAAACAGCCGAATTTCCTGTAAAACACGGGCCTTGCTCCTTCAGCAGCTCCTTTCTTCCTCTGATTTGGCAACATTGGCACGCTTCGTGCATTAGTATTCGGGAAATAATAGAAATTTAGAAAGAACACACATTATGTCTAAAGTTATAGGTATCGATCTCGGCACGACGAACTCGTGCATGGCCGTCATGGAAGGCGGAGAGCCCACTGTCATTCCAAATGCAGAAGGCGGTCGCACGACTCCTTCCGTGGTTGCATTCACTGACAAAGGCGAGCGCTTGGTTGGCCAAGCCGCGAAGCGCCAAGCGGTGACCAATCCGGAAAACACGATTTTCTCTGTGAAACGTTTCATGGGGTGCAAGTACGACGAAATCGCTTCGGAAGCATCCAAAGTGCCGTACAAAGTTGAAAAGGCGGACAACGGCGACGCGCAAATCCGCGTTGGCGACAAAACCTATTCGCCACCTGAAATTTCCGCCATGATTCTGCAGAAGCTTAAAACGGATGCGGAAGCCTATCTCGGCGAAACCGTTACCCAGGCTGTGGTCACGGTTCCGGCGTACTTCAACGACACCCAGCGCCAAGCTACCAAAGACGCGGGCCGGATTGCGGGCCTCGAAGTTCTTCGGATCATCAACGAGCCAACTGCGGCATCTCTCGCCTACGGCATCGATCGCAAGACCGACGAAAACATTGCGGTCTATGACCTCGGTGGCGGAACCTTCGACGTATCGATCCTCGAGCTCGGCGATGGGGTTTTCGAAGTGAAAGCAACCAATGGCGACACGCACTTGGGCGGCGATGACTTCGACCAAAAAATCATCGACTGGATGGTAACCGAATTTAAAAACGATCAAGGCATCGATCTTTCGCAAGATCCGATGGCGCTTCAGCGTTTGAAAGAAGAAGGCGAGAAAGCAAAATGCGAACTCTCTTCTTCGCTTGAGACCACGATCAATCTTCCGTTCATCACCGCAGATGCAACCGGACCTAAACACCTGAACCTCACGCTTTCTCGCGCCAAGCTCGAGCAGCTTTGTGATGATCTTGTGGCTCGTTCCCTCGATCCCGTTGATAGCTGCTTGAAAGACTCTGGTCTCGACGCAGACGAAATCGATGAAGTTGTTTTGGTCGGTGGATCGACTCGTATGCCGAAGGTACACGAAGCGGTAAAAGATCGTTTTGGCAAAGAGCCAAACAAAGGGGTGAATCCGGACGAAGTCGTTGCGGTTGGCGCCTGCATCCAAGGTGGTGTGTTGGCGGGTGACGTGAAGGACATGGTTCTTCTCGACGTGACGCCACTTTCCCTCGGGATTGAAACCATGGGCGGGGTGTTCGACGTATTGATCGAGCGCAACGCGACCATTCCGAAGAAAGTTGAGCGCACCTACAGCACCGCGGCCGACAATCAGACCGAAGTATTTATTCAAGTCTTCCAGGGCGAACGCCCGATGGCAAAAGACAACAAGAAGCTCGGCGATTTCATGTTAGATGGGATCCCACCCGCGCCTCGTTCTGTGCCGAAAATCAAAGTGATCTTCGACATCGATGTGAATGGTATCTTGAGCGTCTCGGCCAAAGACGATGCGACCGGCAAAGAAAACAACATCACGATTCAAGACCCAAGCGGAATGACCGAAGAGGAAATTCAGGCTGCGGTATCTGAAGCCGAGCAGCACGCCAAAGAAGACGAGAAGCTTAAAGAAGGAGCTGAGTTGAAAAACAAAGCCGACTCCTTGGTTTTCCAAACGCGCAAAAGCATGGAAGATGCAGGGGATAAGTTCCCTGAAGATCTGAAAGGCAAAGTCGAGCCGATCCTCGAGAAAATCGAAACCGCACGCAATGCGGACGATAACGAGGGGATGGAAAAAGGCATGGCCGAGCTCGAAGCGATGGGTCAAGAAATCTACCAAGCCATGGCTGCTTCTGGCCAAGCGCCTGATATGGGCGACATGGGCGGAGCAGGTGCGGCGGCGGGTGCTGGCGCGGCTGCAGGTGGTGGCGATGACACAGCCGATGCGGGTGGCGATGACGGCGACGTGATCGATGCTGACTTCGAAATGGTCGACGACGAAGACAAAGCCTAAGCGCCTAAAAACCTGAGCGTTTAGCGCGTACACAAAACCGTGACAGGCCATCCTTGCGAGCGCCTGTCGCGACCTCATTTTACAAATAATTAAATCAATAAACCAATAGGAGAATCAACGTATGGGATTCCAACCACTAGGAGACCGCGTTCTCGTTGAACCGGTAGCAGAATCAGAAGGCAACATCGGCGGAATTATTATTCCAGATAGCGCACGCGAAAAACCGCAGCACGGCACAGTCATTGCACTAGGCACCGGCGGTAAAGACGAAGACGGCAACGTGAAAGAATTCACGGTCAAAGTCGGTGATACAGTTCTTATGCCAAAATACGGCGGAACTGAACTCAAAATGGACGGCAAAGAGTACCAGATCATGCGTGAGGACGATATTCTCGGCGTTGTGGTCAATGCTAAAAAAGCTGCAAAGAAAAAGAAGTAAGGATAGCGAATTATGGCTAAACAACTCAAATTTGATATGGAAGCCCGCCAAAAGATTTTGGCTGGGGTAGAGAAGCTTTCTCGCGCGGTGAAAACCACGTTGGGACCAAAGGGCCGCAATGTTGCCCTCGACAAAAAATGGGGTTCCCCCACGGTCACAAAAGACGGTGTAACCGTTGCCAAAGAGATCGAACTGGAAGACCCGTTTGAAAACATGGGCGCACAAATGGTTCGCGAAGTTGCAAGCAAGACATCTGATCTTGCCGGTGACGGAACCACCACGGCGACGGTTTTGGCTGAAGCGATTTATCGCGAAGGGCTTAAGAACGTCACTGCGGGTGCAAACCCAATGGGCCTCAAGCGTGGAATCGACCAAGCGGTTGCTGCCATCGTGAAGAACCTCGAGAAGCAAGCTTCTGCGGTGAAAGATCGCGAAGAGATTTCTCAAGTTGCGACCATCTCTGCCAACGGCGACAAAACCATCGGTGACATCATTGCTGATGCGATGGAAAAAGTCGGCAAAGACGGAACCATCACGGTTGAAGAAGCGAAGTCCATCGAAACCACTCTCGACGTTGTCGAAGGGATGCAGTTCGACAAAGGCTACCTCTCTCCTTACTTCGTGACCAATGCAGATCGCATGGAAGTCGAAATGGAAAGCCCCTACGTTCTGCTCTTCGAAAAGAAGATCAGCAACCTTCAGGACCTCCTTCCGCTTCTCCAAAAAGTGTCTCAAACTGGCAAGCCTCTCCTCATCATCGCGGAAGATGTTGAAGGCGAAGCCCTCGCGACCTTGGTTGTGAATCGCCTGCGTGGCACCTTGAATACAGCTGCGGTTAAAGCACCTGGATTCGGCGATCGTCGCAAAGCGATGATGGAAGACATTGCCATCCTCACCGGTGGACGTTTCATCACCGAAGACCTCGGAATCAAACTCGAAGGTCTCGAGCTAACTGACCTCGGTTCCTCTGAGCGCATCACCATCTCTAAAGATGACACGGTCATCATCAACGGTGGCGGTACCTCTAAAGCGATCAAAGCACGTATCGACCAGATCCGTAAGCAGATCGAAGACACCACCTCTGACTACGATCGCGAAAAGCTCCAAGAGCGTCTTGCGAAACTAGCTGGCGGGGTTGCTGTGGTTAACGTTGGCGCTGCCACCGAGACCGAAATGAAAGAGAAAAAAGCTCGGGTCGAAGACGCATTGCACGCAACCCGTGCTGCGGTTGACGAAGGCATCGTATCCGGTGGCGGATGCGCATTGCTCCGCGCTCAAGCTGCTCTTGACGGCCTCAAAGGCAACGACGATGACGAAACCATCGGCATCGATATCATTCGTCGCTCGTGCGAAGCACCGCTTCGTCAACTCGTTGCCAATGCTGGCGAAGAGGGAAGCATCGTTATCCAAGCGGTCAAAACTGCCAAAGGCAAAAAGACCGGTTACAACGTTGCGACCAGCGAATACGTCGACATGATCGCTGCAGGTATCATCGATCCGAAAAAAGTAACCCGTAGCGCGCTGCAAAACGCAGCCTCTATCGCGGCATTGCTCCTCACCACGGAGTGCATGATCACCGACATTCCGGAAGAAGAACCGGCTGCTGGCGGCGGACATGGACACGACCATGGCATGGGCGGCATGATGTAAGCTCGCCCTGCGCGAATGCTTACCAAGGCGGTCTTCTTCGGAAGGCCGCTTTTTTTGTGTACCATCGGGGCTGGGTCCGTAAGGATGGCGGGTATGGATGCTGAAGTAACGTCGAAAAAGCCGGAGCCCTGGTGGGTCAATGTTGTCTGGGGTGGGGGAATGCTTCTGCTTTCCATCGTGCTCTGGACGTATTTTACGCGGGTGGAAATTCAGCTGAAAAACGAATTGGTAGAGGCGGTGGCGCAGGCCCCGGCTCGTTTAGATGCGCCGCCGTCTGGTGATGCCGCTCCTTCTGGTGATGCTTCGGCTTCCGGAACGGCTCCGTCGGCCTCCGAGCTCGATGCCGCGCTTGCGAATCCCAAAGCGATTTTGATGCTTGCTTCCGAGCGCATGATTCCTGGCCTTGGTTTTATCTACAAGGTCTGCGGCAAAGTCTTGCTTTGCGGTATGCTGTTCTTCGGCGGTGCGATGCTTCTCTTCGCCAGTTGGGTCGTCTATCGTGAACCGCACAGTGCGGCAGAGCTGGATTAACTCGACCGGATTTCGGGGGTTGTGGCGAAGTTGAGGATGAACCGCTAAGCGGTGCCATTCGATAGTCATGGACCCGAGAGGCTGTGTGATAATGTGCAGGAATGGCGGGTGCTCGTCGGGAGCCGACGGTTTAAATATAGGCGGGCTGTATCAAAACCCACAAACAATCGGTTGAGTCCTTGTTTCGAATATCCGAATAAGATGCTTTCAGTATCCACGTTTCAGATTTTCGAATTCCACGGATTCCGAGATCTGAACCGACGGTTTAAATAAAGGCGTGCTGTATCAAATCTCACAAACAATCGTTTGAGTCCTTGTTTCGAAGATCCGAATAAGATGCTGAAAGCATCGAACTTAAAAGCCCCAGGCTTCAGCCTGGGGTTTGGAATGTGCAACCCGTTGCGTGCTGAAAGTACGCCGGAAGGGTTGAGCTATGGATCCGATAGCCCTACAGTTAAGGTTCATCATGTTCAATTTGATAGGTTGTTAGAAATTTCCAGAAATTTCCGAAACTCGTCTTGAAAGGGGGCACGTGATGTTGCTCGGCCTGATTTTCGATATAGACGAATATTAGATCAGTATCTTTTCGGACTTACACGAAACCAACCATATCCCGCCTGTCATTGTTGGATCTCGTCCTTTGGTTGAAAAAAAGATATAGGCATGGAATAATGCATCATCGTTTAACCCTTCCGGCGTACTTTCAGCACGCAATAGGTGCACGCTCTGTAACCCCAGGCTGAAGCCTGGGGCTAATATGTTTGATGCTTTCAGCATCCTCGCTTCAGATTTTCGAATTCCACGGATTCCGAGATCTGAACCGACGGTTTAAATATAGGCGGGCTGTATCCAAACTCACAAACAATCGTTTGAGTCCTTGTTTCGATGATCCGAATAAGATGCTGAAAGCATCGAACTTAAAAGCCCTAGGCTGAAGCCTGGGGCTAATATGTTTGATGCTTTCAGCATCCTCGTTTCAGATTTTCGAATTCCACGGATTCCGAGATCTGAACCGACGGTCTAAATATAGGCGTGCTGTATCAAAACCCACAAGCAATCGGTTGAGTCTTTGTTTCGAAGATCCGAAAAGATGCTGAAAGCATCGAACTTAAAAGCCCTAAGCTGAAGCCTGGGGCTAATATGTTTGATGCTTTCAGCATCCTCGCTTCAGATTTTCGAATTCCACGGATTCCGAGATCTGAACCGACGATTTAAATTTAGGCGGGCTGTATCAAAACTCACAAGCAATCGGTTGAGTCCTTGTTTCGAAGAACCGAAAAGATGCTGAAAGCATCGAACTTAAAAGCCCTAAGCTGAAGCCTGGGGCTAATATGTTTGATGCTTTCAGCATCCTCGCTTCAGATTTTCGAATTCCACGGATTCCGAGATCTGAACCGACGGTTTAAATATAGGCGGGCTGTATCAAAACCCACAAACAATTGGTTGAGTCCTTGTTTCGAAGATCCGAATAAGATGCTGAAAGCATCGAACTTAAAAGCCCCAGGCTTCAGCCTGGGGTTTGGAGTGTGTAACCCTTTGCGTGCTGAAAGTACGCCGGAAGGGTTGAGCTATGGATCCGATAGCCCTACAGTTAAGGTTCATCATGTTCAATTTGATAGGTTGTTAGAAATTTCCAGAGATTTCCGAAACTCGTCTTGAAAGGGGGGCACGTGATGTTGCTTGGCCTGATTTTCGATATAGACGAATATTAGATCAGTATCTTTTCGGACCTACACGAAACCACCCATATCCCGCCTGCCATTGTTGGCTCTCTCACTTTGGTTGAAAATAAAAGGATATGGGCATGGATTAATGCATCATCGTTTAACCCTTCCGGCGTACTTTCAGCACGCATAGGTACACGCTCTGTAACCCCAGGCTGAAGCCTGGGGCTAATATGTTTGATGCTTTCAGCATCCTCGCTTCAGATTTTCGAATTCCACGGATTCCGAGATCTGATACAGCCCCTGACAACGGTTGATATATCCACGTCGGGAACCGACGGTTTATCATGAAAGGGCTTTCGCCCGCTCTACGTATTCGAGCCCGAAAACATAGATTTTTTTTATGACCCTTTTGGGCGCTTCCAACTGCAATACGGATTCCGGGCTAAAGCCCTCTTTTGCTAAACCGTCAGTTCCTGACGACGGATGGTCCGTACTTGTTAACGGGGGTTGAAACCCCCGCCTATGATAAGCCGTCGGTTCCCGACGAAACGTTCAACGTATTCATTTGTATTTGTTACACCGTGGCGCCTCCTCCCGCGCTTCGCATGGCGGTTGAAACCGTGTTGAAACGTTGTCATGAAGTTTCAGGTCAGTCTCATCTGTCCATGAATTGGTTGCGACTCCAAATTGGAGGAGCAGCAAACCCCGGACTTGCGTCCGAGGCTATCAGACGCCGTCGGTTCCCGACGAAACGTTCAACGTATTCATTTGTATTTGTTACACCGTGGCGCCTCTTCCCGCGCTTCGCTTGGCGGTTGAAACCGTTTTGAAACGTTGTCATTAAGTTTCAGGTCAGTCTCATCTGTCCATGAATTGGTTGCGACTGCAAATTGGAGGAGCATTAAATCCCGGACTTGCGTCCGAGGCTATCAGATGCCGTCGCTTCGCGACTCAAGCTTTTGCGAATGCGGTAAGCAGTATCCGCAAAACGATGGCTCAAGGAAAAGCCCGGCCAACGAAATTTTGGTCATCGACGCTGAACTTGTCAAGTGGGAGAGATTTTTCACTGCCTGTTGCTAGGCGAAGTTTTACTTGGCCGTCTTTCGCCGCCACAAGCTGAGCGTTTATTTTTCCACCACCAGCAGAGGTCCACTCGCGCAGCGCATAGAAGCGGTCTTCGGCGGGGGTGTCGTTGGAATCATAAACAAGCTCGATATCTTTTTGGCTTAGCGCGCGCAGATCTAATGCTTTTTTAGATCCGCTGCTGGTGGTAAACATGGCCTTTCCATCTTTCAGTCCGGCAAAACGCCCGGGGAGGGCCTTGCCATTGTACGCGGTCCAGTCGCGGTCGCCGAAGATGTTCTTCTTCTTGGCTTCGCTGATGAAGGTATTGTAGCTGCTCGAGTCACCGAAGCCGGAACGGAATCCAACTTTGTCTCCTTTGGGGTCAAGCAATGCAACGAAGGGGAGGGAGCGAGCGTCTTTGTCGCGGTAGGGTCGCATTTCAGTTTGTCCCGCTGGAGTGTCGCAGTTGAGATCTAGGAAGATGAACTTCGACACATCAACTGAACCGCTATCAATCATCCCTTGGAGATTGCGGCAATTTCCGCAATTTGGGCGACCGTATTTGATGAATATTAGTTTGCCGTCCGCACTGGCGGCCTTTTTTGCTTCTTCAACGGTTGAAGCCGTTGCGCCTTTTTGTGCGTTCGCGTCGAAGATTGTAAATGCCAGTAAAGGCATGGTTAGGAATAGAATTTTAATGTGTTTCGTCATTTGGGCTCCTTGATTTATTTTCATCAACCTTGAAAATATTAATTGCAAGGCGAAATTTGCCAATCCCACTCTTCTACTCTTTTACCTGCTGTTGGATCAAAATTGCAGGGGTATGTAAGTCGGATGGCTGATTAAAGGGTAGGGGGATGACAGGCTATTGTTGCCGAAAGATTTCCGAAAGGTGAGGGAGGTTTTGCTGTCCTAAGAAGGTGGGGAGGGTCCGCTCTTCAATTTAAAGTCTGATCTTTTTGGTGGAAATCTTTCTGCATTCCCGCATGCATGGAATCGATGCGAAATGCTGATGATAAAATTTTAAGTCGCGAAGCGATGGTAAGCGAACGGGCCCGTCTTAAGGCCGATGGACGTTCTGTCGTTTTCACCAATGGCACCTTCGATCTCTTGCATGCCGGCCATGCGACCTACCTCGAGTTTGCCCGCCAGCAGGGCGACTGTCTGATCCTTGGGTTAAACAGCGACGCCTCGATTCAGCGGATCAAAGGTCCCAAGCGGCCGATTATTGCCGAGCCTTATCGGGCACGCATGGTCGCGGCCCTCGAATGCATCGACTATGTCGTGGTCTTCGACGAAGATGAGCCGGTTGAGTTGATCGAAGCGGTGATCCCCGATGTTTTGGTCAAAGGCAAGGACTGGGCGCATTACGTGGCCGGTCGTGAGGTGGTCGAAGCCCATGGCGGTAAAATCGTTCTCGCGGATATGGTCGAAGGGCTTTCTAGTTCCAATGTGATCGAACAAATTTTAATAGCTTATCGCGAGGACGCGTAGGCCGAGACAGGATCTATCATGGCAAAGTTTATCGTAACCGGCGCGGCCGGATTCATCGGGCGCAATCTCGTCGCTGGGCTCAACGCCCGCGGTGAAACCGACATCATTTTGGTTGATGATCTGGGCACCTCGGAAAAGTGGAAGAATCTCATTGGCTTGTCCTATACCGACATCTTGTCGGTCGACGATTTTATCGGTTTGGTCATGATGGGGGAGATGGAGCCACCGGAAACGGTTTTTCATTTGGGTGCTTGTTCCGCCACCACGGAAAAAGACGCCGACTATTTATTGAAAAATAATTATTCGTATACACGCGCTCTTTGCGAGTGGTGTTTGGATAACGAGGTTCGCTTTATCTATGCGTCTAGCGCCGCGACCTATGGCGATGGTGAGCTCGGTTACTCCGACGCTGATGTGGATACCCCGAAGTACAGCCCGCTGAACATGTATGGCTACTCGAAGCACATGTTCGACTTGATCGCGCTCCGCGAAGGATGGTTCGATCGCATTGTCGGGTTGAAATATTTTAACGTCTATGGGCCTTACGAGGATCACAAAGCAGATATGCGTTCGGTGCCGTATAAGGCGCACGCGCAGATTTTGGAAACCGGTGAGCTCGGGCTTTTTAAGTCTTACAAGCCCGAATACGAAGACGGCTGCCAGAAGCGCGACTTTGTTTACGTCGGGGATGCGGTGGATGTCAGTTTGTTCTTTCACGAAAACCCGTTCGCCAGCGGTTTGTTTAATTGTGGCACGGGGATATCGCGCACTTGGCTCGACCTCGGGAAGGCGGTGTTCAGCGCCATGGGCAAAGAGCCGAATATCAAATTTGTCGAAATGCCCGATGTCTTGCAGGGGAAGTATCAGTACTTTACCCAGGCGGATGGCGCCAAGCTCGCCGCTACCGGCTACGATAAGCCGTTTACCTCGCTCGAAGATGGGGTGAAGCAGACCGTCGACTATTTACAGTCATAATCTTAGAGTTTTATCCGAGCCTGACACTCATGGCGTATAGTTAGGCCGATTTGCATGTAGGAATGAAAATCCGTGCGGCTAAAGGCGCGTAGCGCTGACACATTGATAGCCATGGTTGACGAACGAAGTGAGGAGGCCGTGGTCTGGTGGTATATCCTTTAAGCCTTCACATCGCATGGCGGTGATACCCTTCAAGCTACCGGGCTGGGTGCAGCGCCGGGCCGGGTGCAGCGCCGGGTTACGTGCAGGCGTATGAGGCAACGAGGGATAAGCCCTGTATTTGAAGAGAAATCGGAGCGAGGCGCAGCACCGCGCCAGCTGGCTAAAACCGTATAATTTTCAGTTAAAAATCGTATTCTGAGCACGCATCAGTTGACCTCTGCTTTTTTGAAAGGCATTGCCCATATTGGTTTTTATTCCGACCGCGCTTCCAGCGCTTCAAATTATTTCCCAATGAATTCCGGTGGTTCCCTTCGGTCACCGACCGGCTAATTGCCCTCAAGCCTCCGGCTTTCTTTTCAGGGCAGAGCGAACTCCTTTCCATACAAATCGGCTTAACTAAGTGCCACTGGGGTCTGAACCTAATGGTACTTACTTAAGTCATGATCTTTTAGGTGCCCTAGTTTTAATGACGTGGAAAAGTCCCGGCAGGGACGACAGAAAGTAGCGCGGGGTGGAGCGAAGCGGAACCCCGGGGTATTGCGGTAATCGAAGCGTTTTACGGCCCGAAGGGTCGAGTCATCATAGCCCCGGGCATCGCCCGGGGTACTGCGGTAATTGAATCGTTTTACGGCCCGAAGGGTCGAGTCATTATAGCCCCGGGCATCGCCCGGGTTTGAGGTAAGCAAAGAAAGCAACGAGCGATGAACCTTGTATTTGGAGGCAAATCGGAGCGAGGCGCAGGATGCAGCCCGCCTAGTTTGAATTCAGTTCTGCCTGAAAACCATTGAAAACGAGAATGCTAGAGATGTTGAGAATCGTTTACCCTACGCTTTTCATCCGCTTGGGTGTCACCGCCATACGATTTGGCGGCGTGGAAAGGTTCACATCCGTTCCACGGCCTCCTCTCTTCGTTCGTCAACCATGGCTATCAATGTGTCAGCGCTACGCGCCTTTAGTCTTCTGGATTCCCACTTATTTTTGATGCAAATCGGCTTAACTTGGCGCCATTGGGGCCTGAGGGGGCTTACAGCAGTCATAACCGATGGTTCATCCTGCGGTTGGCAAAATCTTCTGCAAAACCGTGTCTTTCTCAGTCATACAAACATCCGAGGCTTGACCTAATCCTGACCTTCGGCAAACATACCTAATGGAGCCAATCTACGAAGGTAAAGCCAAGCGTCTTTTTACCACCGACAACCCGAACGAATTGTTGATGGAATTCAAGGACGACGCGACTGCGTTTAATGGAGAAAAGAAATCAAGTTTCGCTGAGAAGGGTCGCCTAAATCTGGATTTGAGCTGCTTGATTTTTGACGAGCTCGCCAAGCAGGGCATCTCAACCCATCACATCAAACGCCTCGACGAAACCCGGCTCTTGGTCAAAAAGGTCGACATCATCCCGCTCGAAGTGGTCATTCGCAATGTGGTGGCTGGCTCCTTGCACAAGCGCCTTGGATACGACGAAGGTCATGTTCTCGACGCCCCTTTGGTCGAGTACTATTACAAGCGCGATGACCTCGGGGATCCCATGCTGACCTTGGATCACATCGCCATCCTCGACGTGGCGACAGATGCAGAACTCAAAACAATTTCTGAACTCGGTTTGCAGGTAAACGAATTCTTGATTGGCTTCTTCGGAAAGTCAGGAATCCGGCTCATCGATTTTAAATTAGAATTCGGACGCGATACAGATGGCAGCATCCTTCTTGCGGACGAAATTTCCCCCGATAACTGTCGCCTCTGGGATGCTACATCCGGAGAACGGTTGGACAAAGATCGATTCCGTCGAGATTTGGGCGACCTGCTCGATGGCTATCGGGAAATCCTTGGCCGCCTTCAGGGGCAAAGCTAATCCGAAGTCTCGAAATAATCAGTAGGTTCATACGAAACGAATTGGAGTGCTCGTGAAATATACCGCAGAAATTGTTAGTCGATTTGATTCCCGCCATCCCTCGAATGGCCTCTTGTATTCACCCGTCGATGAGGCGTCTACCTACCGCGAATCTCGCGTGTACGAGTTTGATCTCGAAAGCGATTCCGATGTGCCCGAGGCCCGTGCTTTCGTCGAGCGTGTATTGAGCGACGCGGTTAGCCAAATCATGAGCGACGACGGTGCGCCGGTCGTAAACGACTACTGCTACTATATGGATGTCGCGATGAAGGACAAAGTCCTCGACCTCGAGAAGCAGTACCTGCTTCAGCACTACCGTCATACCAAACCCAACTTTACTCTTCAGGGCCTCACGATTCATCGCCGGATTTATATCTTTGGTGATGCTGAAATTTTGCCCCCCGCCCGTCTTGAAAAAGACATTGTTAATCCTGTGATCCAAAAAGCTTCCCTTGCCTGGCCCGAATGACCACCGCTCAAGCCAATTTCTATACTGTCCCTCTCCTCGACTTAGCCGACGACGCCCTTGCCCAACTTAGTAGCGACATGAAACTGTCGCTCTCGTTGGAAGACATGCAGGCCATCCAAGCCAAATACAACGACCTCGGGCGCGAGCCCACCGATGTAGAACTCGAAGTCATTGCGCAAACCTGGAGCGAGCATTGCAAGCACCGGATTTTTGCCGCCGAAATCGATCACCAAAGCAATGGGGAGACGGAGACGGTTGATGGTATTTTTAATACCTACGTCCGCGATGTCACCCGCAAGATTATGAAGGAGAAGCCTGGCTTCGTCCTGTCTGCTTTTGTCGATAACGCGGGCTTCATCACCCTCGATGACAACTTAGCGGTTTGCCTGAAGGCCGAGACGCATAATCACCCTTCCGCCATCGAGCCCTATGCCGGTGCCAACACCGGTTTAGGCGGCGTGATCCGTGACATCCTCGGAGCGGGCCTCGGTGCTAAGCCGGTGGCTAACCTCGACGTCTTTTGCTTTGGACCTCCCGACACCGATCCGGCCACCTTGGCCGGCGACACGATTCATCCGCTCGGGGTTTTCCGTGGGGTGGTGCGTGGCGTACGTGACTACGGAAACCGGATGGGCATTCCCACCGTTTCTGGCGCGATCTTTTTTGAAGAAGGCTATACCTGCAACCCGCTCGTTTTCTGTGGCACCGCGGGAATTATTCCCAAGGGCGACATCGATAAGGAAAACCAAGCTGGCTTGCAAATCGTTGCTCTCGGTGCGCGTACAGGTCGTGATGGCTTGCGCGGCGCGACCTTTAGCTCCGCCTCCTTGCATACCGACAGCCACGAAGAAGATCAGACCGCAGTGCAAATCGGCAATCCCATCGAAGAAAAAAAGGCGGCCGACTGCGTGCTGCATGCTCGTGAAGAAGGTCTTATCGCCGACGTCACCGATTGCGGTGCGGGTGGATTCTCTTCGGCTTGCGGTGAAATGCTCGAAGCGACTGGCGGGGAGATTTTCCTCGAACGCGCTCCGCTAAAAGAGCCCGGCCTAACTAGTTTCGAAGTCTACCTGTCTGAGAGCCAAGAGCGCATGGTGCTCGCGGTGACCAAAGCCAACCTGCCGCGCTTGCAAGAGCTGGCAGACATGTACGGCACTGAATTGACCGTGCTCGGTCACTCGACCGATGACCAAGTTCTCCGCGTGTTCCACGACGGCGAAACGGTTTGTGAACTGGCCTGCGATTTCTTGCACGGCGCCCCTCGTAAAACCTTGGTCGCGTCCAATAACCCGCAGTCTACCGTCGACGAAGTGGTTCCTTCCGACGAAGGCCTCGGCCTCGCGCTGAAGGAACTCTTGGCCGATGTAAATGTCTGCTCTCGTGAGCCCGTGATCCGCGAATACGATCACGAAGTTCAGGGTAACACCATTCTCAAGCCACTGGCGGGAGCCACCGGTGATGCACCTCAGGACTCAGCTGTCATCGCGGTGGACGGAAGCGATAAGCTCTTCGGGATGGGACTTTCCATTCTGCCTCATTACGGCGAAGTTGATCCTTATCGCATGGGCTTGAGCTGCGTCGACGAAACCATTCGCCAAATTGTGGTGAGCGGGGCTGATCCGGATCGCATCGCAATTCTGGACAACTTCTGCATGGGGAATCCTGAAGTTCCTAGCGAGCTCGGGAAGCTGGTTGAGTGCTGTCGCGGCATGGCCAAGGCGGCCACGATTTACGGCGCGCCCTTTGTTTCCGGCAAAGATAGTTTTTATAATAGCTACGATCACAACGGCGAAGAGCGTCACATCCCCGTGACCTTTTTGTGCAGTGGGGTAGGCATCATCGATTCCATTTCTCAGGTGACCGGTGCGTCCATTCGTAAGACAGGCAGCGACCTTTACGTGCTCGGTGCCACCGCGCCTGAGCTTGGAGCCAGCACCTTCGCTCGTTTGCAAGGTTTTGATGGGAATAACGTACCGGACCTCGATCCGGATGTCGCCCTCGCATCTTACCGCGCCTACTATGAGGCGAACAAGCAGGGCTTGATTCTCGCGGGGCATGATTGCTCCGAAGGTGGCCTCGCTGGCGCCGTCGCCGAAATGGGCTTTTCTATGAAAGCTGGAATCAATCTGTCGCTTTCTGGCGATTTGCCTGCAGCAACCGCTCTGTTTAGCGAGTCTAATGCGCGGATTGTCATCGAGGCTGACCCCGCGCATGCCGACCAGCTTGCAACCGCATTTGCGGGCTGCTCGTTTACCAAAATCGGTGTCACCACCGATGCGCACGCGAACCTCAAGATTTCTGTAGCCGACAAGCTTGTTCTCGATGAGCCCATGGCCGAGCTGAAAGCCGCCTGGAAAAATGGTTTGGTTGATTACTATTAAACTTCCAGCAAGCGTTCACTAAACTTCCAACAAGCGTTCAGCAAGCGTCGATAGATCGTTTTGATGGGGGTGAAAATTGCCCGATTGATTTGCCTAAAGCGTGACTTTTTTGCGAGTTACGCTTTCTGGCGGTCAAATATTTTCCCGCTCTTGCACTTGCGTTTCTGCTCAATCGGTTTCAATATGTTCGGTACATCTTATGCAACGACGTTATAGGCTTCCCCTCATTATTTTAAGTATCTTCGCCCTTGCGGGTAGCGCCTTCGCGCTATCGACAGGAGGTTCAGCCGATCCCAATGCCGTCGCCACTCGTGCCGATGTGGTCATGATGATCGTCTACATCGTGCTCGCGGTGTTCGTTTCCTTTCTCTGCTCCGTTGCCGAGGCGGTTCTTTTGTCGGTCACCCCGTCTTACGTGAGGAATTTGGAGAGGGAAGGTCACAAGGCGGGTCCGCTGCTTGGGATTTTGAAGTCCAACGTGGATCGCCCCTTAGCGGCCATCCTTACATTAAATACCATCGCGCATACCTTCGGGGCCGGTGGCGCAGGTGCCAAAGCTGAATTAGTCTTTGGCAGCAAATGGTTCGGGGTCTCGATGATCGTGCTTACCTTGCTCATCTTGTTTGCCTCAGAAATTATTCCCAAAACCATCGGCGCGATTTATTGGAAAAAACTCGCGCCTGTAACCGCTAGGGTTCTCTTTTTCCTCATCTTCATCCTTACCCCGTTCATTTTCTTGTCTGAACAACTCACGCGGCTGCTGTCGCGCGGAAAAACCCATTCAACCTTTAGTCGGGAAGAGTTCGGAGCGCTTGCTGAAATTGGTGAGCAGGAAGGTCACCTGAAAGAAGAAGAGTCCAGAATTGTTCGAAACCTGTTGTCGCTTCGCGAAAAAACCGCCGAAGAAATTATGACACCACGGACGGTTATGTTCGCGCTGCAACGCGATCTCTCGGTCGACGAAGTGTATAACAACCCCGAAAAAATTCCCTATTCGCGGATCCCACTTTTTGGCGCAGACAGTGACGACATCACCGGATTTTTCCTCTACAAAGATCTTCTGAAAAAACAGGCTTCGGACAAGCAAACAACGAAGCTGCATGAGATCGAGCGAAGCCTGAAGGCGGTGCCAAACACCATCAAGCTGTCCGATTTGTTTGAGAAATTTCTTGATGACCGAGAGCATCTCTATCTCGTTGTTGGCGAGTATGGCGGTACCTCTGGCATCGTTGCCCTCGAAGACGTGGTAGAAACTTTGCTCGGTGAAGAGATCGTCGACGAAGCGGACCATCACGAAGATCTACAGCAGGTCGCCCGCGACCAAGCCTTAGGTAAAAGCAACAGCGACTCAAACCCCTCCGACCTCTAAAGCGCAATAGTTTCGCGTGACGCGTTTCGGTCCCATAATGCCCAAGCTGTAGTAGTATGTTGTAATAGTGCGCCGCAGGCCAAGGAGCGGCGGTTTCCAACCGCCGACAGTGGGGATCACTGGGCACGTCAAGTCTGAAGGACTTGCACAAGGTACAGATGGTTTGTGGAAGCCTTTCAGGCTTCAAAAGACGGACTGATTCTTCGATGGGCGTTGCCCATCGCTACGCTCTGCAAGCCTTTCAGGCTTGTGATTCACTCCGTATATCTTTGTCCTCAAGTCGATATCTTATAGTGTAACGGTGGTTCTGATACCGCCCCCGCTTTGGGCAAAAGGCTGAGGCGTCTCGCCGCAGGATATGGCAGCGTGTGTATGCGATCGCACAGAGGCGGGACGCCTCTGCCACTTTAATTCCATCGAATGGCAGCCCATTAGCATTTCGAACGTTCCCTTTTGCAGGCGGATCGGCTAAGATCGTGGCGTGAAATCCATCTACTCCTCTGCTCTCGTTTTTGCCCTTGGCTTCAGTCTACTTGGTGCCGTGCTTACCGCGCCGTCACTTCAAGCGCAGGACTGGCCAGATTGGCTGGGAGTGAACCGAGATGGGGTCACGACGGAATCGGTGGTGAATCGTGATTGGAAAACAAAGCCACCGGCGGTGTTGTGGACCGCGGAACTCGGCATCGGGTTTAGCTGTTTTACTGTGGTGGACGGACGAGTGTACTCCATGGGATTCCGAGAAGGGATCGAACGTGTTTTCTGCTTTGATGCCGCGACCGGAAAGTCGATTTGGACCCATGAATATCCTTCTGAATTACTCGATCGTTTTTATGAGGGCGGGCCGGGATCGACTCCGGTGGTGCACGAAGGGAAGGTCTATACCATTGGAAAAATCGGTCAGGTTTTCTGCCTCGATGCGAAGACAGGTACTGTAGTATGGGAAGAAAATATACCGAAACTGACCGGGGTTGAGGTTCCAGAGTGGGGCTTTGCCGGCTCGGTTTTAATATGGGGAAATCTGTGCATGTTGGATGCAGGGCATTTTATTAGCCTCGACAAGCAGACGGGCAGGTTCATGTGGAAGACGAAGGAGATGCACGCGGTGGGCTACGGTTCTCCGCTTCATTTTACCGAGGGTGGGGCGGATTATGTGGCGTATCTGAATAACAGTGGGCTGTTGATTCTTCGCCTCGCAAGCGGAGAGGAGACAGATTTTTTAGCTTGGGAAACCTCGTATGCCACCAATGGAACAACTCCGATCTATCGCGATGGGCAGTTATTTATTTCGACCGCTTACAACAAAGGCTGCGCGCTATTGAATGTTGAAGATGGCAAGCTTGAGGAGGTGTATCGGGAGCAGTCTGCTATGCGGAACCAGATGGCGAATTCGATTTTGGTGGGGGACTTTTTGTATGGCTTTGACCGGAAGCAATCGCCGCGTCGCTTGGTGAAGTTAAAGTGCATCGAGTGGGCCACGGGGAAAGAACGTTGGGCCAAGGGAGGCATGGGAATTGGTTCTTTGCTAAAGGCGGGAGAGGATTTAATTGTCCTCACGGACGAAGGCATTTTGTCTTTGGTAAAACCCACCCCAGAAGCACTGACCGAGATCACACGGACGGATATTTTAGATGGTCGCTGCTGGACCATGCCGGTGCTGTCGAACGGTCGTTTATATGCGCGCAACGCGGCGGGGCATATGGTCTGCTTGGATATGAAGTAGAGTTGGGATGCTGGTGAACGGCACAGAAGAAGCGGGCTAGTTGCCACCGGTATTTCCTTGCTTGTCTTTCGCTGGATTGGCTCGTAATGCTCGCAGCTGATGTCGCGTAGCCCAATGAATTTAACCCAAGATCCGATTCCGGATCTCGTCGTACGGATTGCGGCACCTGCGAGCATCGGCTTGTTTTTCCACACCATGTATAACGTGGTGGATAATTGGTTCGCCAAAGATTTATCGCCGGAATCCCTTTCCGCACTCGGCTATTCGTTCCCCATCTTTTTCGTCTTTATTGCGGTATGCAATGGGTTTTCCATCGGGGTTTCTGCGGTTGTGAGCAACCTGATTGGCCGCGACGATCGCTCTGCTGCAAATGTGGTTTCTCGCCAAGCGGTGAGCTTGAGTATCGTCGGTGGGCTTCTGATCGGAGCCACGGTCTACTTCATCGCACCATCTCTGTTTCGGCTCATGAACGCGGATGGCGAGTATCTGCGCCAAGCCATGGAGTACATGACGCCCCTTTGTTTTGGTGCGGTTTTCCTCGTGTTGGGAAATGCGGTGAATGGGGCGCTGATCGCAACCGGTGACACGGTTACCTTGCGCAATATCCTCATGGGCGGTTGCGTACTGAATGTGGGTTTCAATTGGCTCTTCCTTCGCCTTGGTTGGGGAATCGCCGGCTTGGCCTGGGCCACGGTGACGATCCAGATCCTAACAACCTGCTACACCTTCTTTCGGGCCAGGGCGGTTGGATTGCAGGGCGGATCGTTGTCACAATATCGACTAAACGCGTCGGTGAGTGGGGATATTTTGAAGCAAGCGCTTCCGTCGATGCTAAACATGCTCACGATTGGGCTCGGGATCTTTGTCATCAATCGCTTCGCCAGTTTGTATTCGAATGACGCGGTAGGTGCCTATAATGTCGCGACTCGAATTGAGCAGCTGGTTCTGCTGCCCTGCCTCGGATTGAATTCTAGTACCATGTCGATTGTCGGACAAAACGTTGGCGCCGGAAATTTTGCCCGGGTTCGCGAGACCATCGTCGTGTCGCTACGTTATGGTGCGATCATCATGGGGCTAGGCTCGGTCTTTCTTGTTTTCTTGGGGCGGCCTTTGGTTCGAATTTTTGAAACGCGGGCTGAGATTGTCGACATGTCGGTGGGGTATCTCTATGCGACAGCGGCGACGACCCTTGCCTATGCGGTTTTATTTATTTCGATTTCGGCGATGCAAGGGATGAAAAAGCCGTGGTTTGCAATTTGGATTGGGCTGTACCGACAATTGCTGATGCCTTGGATCGTCTTCACTTTGATTACGTCTGTTTTTGCCTGGCAGGTCAACGCCCTGTGGTGGGGGATTTCCTGCATAACTTGGAGCGCGGCTGGCTTTACGCTTTGGTATGTGTGGAAGGAAGTCGCCCGACTCGATCCTTAAACTGCTACGTGGCATTAGACTCTGACATCCATGACACTAAGTAAAACCGTTTCGTATCACAAATGAGTGGGAATCAGACGGCTAAAGGCGCGTAGCGCTGACACATTGATAGCCATGGTTGACGAACGAAGTGAGGAGGCCGTGGTCTAGTGGAATATCCTTCAAGCCCAACTGCGGGCTGAGTGTTGCGCCTCGTTCCGATTTCACTCTAAATACAGAGTTTACCCCTCGTTGCCTCTTACGCCTTCACTGAACCCGGCGCTGCGGCCGCTTCGCGTCCTTGCACACGGGCTACCATATCCCGCCCACTTTGGGGCGGATTCCCACACTGGAAATTGGCCCACAGAAATCAATGTGTCAGCGTTAGCAGGTTGTTGAAGAAGTGCTCCGCGCCAGAAAACCGAGAGCATTTTGTCATCCAGCGAGGCGGCAGTGAGCGAGAATATGGACATATTTGTGGTCTCTGACAGCGAAGCTGGTGGTGAAATGAATCGATTTAATGGCGGGCTAAGATTTTCAACAGCTTGCTAGGTGGCTTTGTCTGGTCGGATCGAGGATCTGTTTTTCATGTAAATCGGCTTACCTACGTGCCATTCGAAATTGACAGGTTTTGAAAAGGTTTCAGAAACTCAGGGGAAGTCGTCCCTTTTAGAGCACAAGATGCTTGGGGAGAATTTCTGAAACCATATCCACAATGGTAAGCCGGCTTTTAATCAATCTCGACAAAGCAAGGATCCAGTCCGTATAGGTTAGGCTCAACTCGATTATGAACCTGCGCATTGTCTCCAATATCATCTCCTTGCTTACCGGATTTATCGCCGCAGTATTCGGGTTATGTACCTTCGTTTCCTATCTTGCCGGAGATGCCGCTTCCGTCCAGCGTGGGCTCTTGCACGCTTGCATAATCACCGCCGCCTTCAGCCTAATTACGTGGTACCTTACACGGGGGCCGATGAACCTGAAAAAGCGAGACAGCTTGGGGATCGTTGGTTTCGGCTGGCTCATGATTGCCTTGTTCGGCACCTTGCCCTACTTGCTCACTGGGGTGATTTCGTCTCCCTTCAGCGCCTACTTTGAATCGATGTCGGGGCTCACCACGACAGGCTCAACCGTTCTTTCCAATTTGGAAGAGGTTCCTCGTGGGGTGATGTTTTGGCGCTGCATTTCGCAGTGGATCGGTGGCATGGGGATTCTTGTTCTCGCGATCGCGATCCTGCCGTTTGTTGGCTCGGGCGGTGCTCAGCTGTTTAAATCTGAAGCTCCCGGGCTCGATGTGAAACGCATAACCCCGCGCATCGCGAGTACGGCTCGGGTACTGTGGGGGCTTTATCTTGGGCTTACGGTTGTTTCTTTTCTGGTTCTCTGGGCACTTGGGATGAATCTCTTCGATGCGGTTTGTCATGCATTTACCGTTTCCGCTACCGGAGGTTTTAGCACTCGATCGTCAAGTATCGCGGCATTTGATAGTCCAGCCATCGAGGCAGCAATCATTGTCTTTATATTGTTCAGCGCGGTAAATTTCACCCTGCACTGGCAGTTCCGCCGTGAAAAATTTCGGGTTTACTGGCGAGATCCTGAATGCCGGTTTATGGGCTTAGTATTCTTGGTCTTCACCTTTTTGTTGCTTCTCGAATTACATTTCTTCTGCGATTACGGATGGGTTCAAGGGTTGCGCAGTAGCCTGTTTACCGTGGCAACCTTGCTGACGACCACCGGGTTTGGCACGGATGATTTTACCCTCTGGTCTCCTGCAGCGCAGTTACTTGTCTTTTTATTATTTATTCCCGGGGCGTGTTCCGGCTCCACCTCTGGGGGGATTAAACTGGTCCGCATTTTGATCGCGTTTAAAACCATCGCCCGGGAAATCAAAAAACTTCAATACCCAACCCTAGTCGCGCGGGTGAAAGTTGGGAAACAAAAGGTGGAGGAAAATGCTCTCCTCTCGGTGGCCGCATTGTTCATGTTGTATTTAATTATTTTTGCTGTGAGCATCCCGGTGATGGGTTTCTTTTGCCCGGATGGGGTGAGTGTTGTGACCTCTGTCGCCTCTGCCCTAGGGAATATCGGACCCGGTTTAGGACCCATTGGGCCTGCCGGAAGTTTCGCCGTCATCTCTGATCCTGGATTGGTTTATCTAAGCTTCTTGATGTTGCTAGGGCGCCTAGAATATTTTTGCCTTCTGGTCTTGTTCACGGCTTCTTTTTGGAAAAAATAAGCGGTTCATACGACCCGTACGAGGAACGAATCGTAGGTCTAATGTTTGTAGCTCGAGGCTCGGAAGCACCTGCCATAAAAATCGCCATTCCTCTATCCAAAGTCAGAGTTGCGGGGTATTCTTTTGGAATACTCCAACCGATTTGATGACGACAATTTGATGGCATTTAATTTGATGGCATTTAATTTGATGACTTTGTCCCTAAATGACCCCGCTGGCTTCTGCCCATATCGCGATTTCGCGGCATGCGTTTGGAGGGGACTGCGTTGAGTTCATCGGCATCTGGTTCAAATCCGTCGAACCCTTCTCGTCCGTCGAATCCCTCTAGTCCGTCGAATCCTTCGAGTCCGACGAATCCTTCTGGAGGAATGCAAGCGCCAAGCCATGAAACGGCCGAAACGGCCGAAGCGAGTTTGGCCCATGCTCAACCGAACCCTCCCGCTGCTTCATCCCAGCACAATTTATTTTCCCAACGTCATCCATTCTTCTATGGATTGATGTACCGGTTTTATCGGCTGAACCCATCTCGTGATCAAGGGGTGACCAGTCGGGTCACACCCGCGGGTTGGCTCGTCTTGCTGGTTTTTGCCATTACCGCTTTGCTCGGAGTCGATCCGTCCCGCTCGGGAATTTACCAAGTCTTCTCGCTCATGTTAGGGATTTTATTGGTGAGCCAGATCTCACTGTTTTTTGTGCCGCCACGGGTCAAAGCGGTTCGGCATGTGCCACATTATGGAAGCGCGGGGCATCCGCTCCGGTATAAAGTGACGGTGACGAGCCTGTCTAAGCGGGCTCAACTTGGGCTTAGTTTGCGTGAACGTATTCGGCATCCGATTCCGAGCCGGGCCGATTTCATTAATCGCCAAGAGCCAGGTGAATCCGAGCGAAACATAGTCGACCGCTTCTTCATTTTTTATCGTTGGCGTTGGCTTTGCGATGTCATGCGGCGCTTGCGGGCAAAGGAATGTGCGCCAATTGATCTGCTTGCGGGAGAGACCAAGCAGGTGGAGCTCGAGATCCTGCCCCTGCGCCGAGGCGTGATTCACTTAACCCGTTTGGAGGCCCTTCGCCCCGATGTGTTTGGTCTTATCAAGCGACATCGCGCGGTGCAGGAACCCAGCAAAGACACCCTGATCGTCTTGCCCAAACGCTACCCTCTGCCTGACATCGATCTGCCAGGGACAAGTGAATATCATCCCAATGGAGTCGTCATGGCTTCTTCCATCGGGCAGGCCGAAGAGTTCATGAGTTTGCGCGAGTATCGCCCCGGCGATCCGATTCGGCACATGCATTGGAAAAGCTGGGCGCGTACAGGGACCCCGATTATCAAAGAATATGTGGATGAATATCTGCCTCGCTATGCGCTCGTCTTGGATACCTTTGCCAGCTTCGATCCCTACGGGCTGTTTGAAGAAGCGGTGTCGGTTGCGGCATCCTTTGCCTGCACCCTCGACACCAAAGAGAATTTGCTCGAACTGCTATTTGTCGGGACGGAAGCTTTCTCGTTTACTTCCGGACGTGGCACGAGCCAAACCGAGCGGATGCTCGAAATTTTAGCTGGGGTTGACCTTTGTCGCGATGCGCGATTTGAGACCTTGGCGCAGCACGTGAAGCAGCGTAGTGACCAGCTGAGTTGTTGCATTTGCGTGTTGCTTGATTGGGATGAACCGAGGCGTGAATTTATTAAGATGCTGCGTCAATTGGGGGTGCCCGTGTTACCGTTGGTTATCTGTGTTGAGATGCCGGCTGAGCAAGCTGAGGGAGCGCATTACCTCATCGCAGGCGAGGTCGGGGAGGGCTTAGCATGCCTGTAACCCCAAGTCGTTTTCAACCTTTGCCCGGTGTCGTGGGGGCGGCCTTATTGATTTGGGGCTTCGCGGTTGGTCTGCTACCGCTTGCGCTTTTGCTTTGTGTTTTATACGAGGCGCGTTCGTTTACGAATGTTCGTTGGGAGCCGTCCGATAAAGATTACTTGAATATTTGGCATCTCATCATGGTGATTTCCTTGGCGGTCATCGTGCTGAATTTGGTTCAGGGCGGGGTAAACCAAACCTTTAAAGTGGGTTTCCGTTGGGGGCCGCTGCTTGCCTTCCCCTTAGCACTTGCGCAAGCCTACGCGCTTGAGCCGAGGATGCCGCTCCATACCGTAACCGTTTTCGCCCGTCATCGCCGCGAGATGGATCTTAAGAGTGGTCGTCGCATTCGCCCGCCAACGTTTCTTAACCTTGCCTACCCCTATGTGGCGTTGATCCTCGTCTGTGTCGGGATTGGAGAATTGCCCATGGGAGGGCTGTTCATCCTCGCGGCAATTTTTGCTGCGATTGCCTTGCTGCATAACATCCTCTTGAATAGCGTGAAGCAAACCGACCGCCCGATGCGTTTGATTTGGCACCCTTTGCTCGCACTCATCTTCGCCTTGGCGATTGGTGGTGGGGCCCTGTTTGGGATTGCAAAGTTTCAGCACATGTTGGTCAACTTCACGGTCAAGCCTCGGCCGCCGGCTAACCGCCTCGGAGATGCGACGCTTAATCGGACTCAAATTGGCGACGTCAAACGGATCAAGGTTTCGCGGCGCATTATGTGGCGTCTCAAAGTCATTGAGGGAGGTACACCTGAATACCTACGAGGCCGTAGCTATGCCTATTATAACAAAGGGGTTTGGGCCGAGAATCCATTGCGGATGAATACCTATGAAAAAATCGAAGAGGCCGAAGCCGTAGCGGGAAGTTGGAAGCTAAAGCCATCCGAAACCATTCAGCCCAATGCCGAAGTGGTTCTGGCTGGCTGGACTCGGCCAGAGCTCGCCCTCTTGCAATTACCCACCACAGCGGTTCAGATTGACGAACTCTTTGGTGAAGATTTAGAGCAGTCTCAGTTCCATACCACGCGGATTGAAGGCCTAAATAACCTCTCCAAATTTTCCGTGCGCTACAATCAAGATGTCTTGGCTGACATTGACCCTATAATTGATCTCGAATCGGTGCGAAGCCTAAATGATGTGCAAGTACCCATCGAGTTAGAGCCTTTGCTCGACAACATTTTAACCAAAGATCTGGGCGTGGATATACATGGGAACCATACGCCTCGAGAGATCTTAAACAAGCTTGGGCCCTATTTCGAAACATACGAATACACCCTAGATTCTGGTATTGAGTCCCGTGATCCCATTCCGGCCTTTCTCCGCGAAGTGAAGAAGGGACATTGCGAATACTTCGCGACCGCCACGGCCTTGTTGCTTCGCCGTGTCGGTATACCTGCGCGCTACTGCACGGGCTACAGTCTACAGGAGTATGATCCTATACACGATGAGTACCTGCTTCGCGCCAAACATCGACATGCCTGGTGTTCCGTTTTCATCGATGGTGCTTGGGAGTATATCGATACGACGCCTCCAGATTGGAACACGATAGAGGGCGAAGGGAACAAGCGGCTCCAAGCGATAAGGGATTATTTCAATCGCCTCCGAATGTCATTCGGGGCTTGGCGAGGGTCTCCTAAAGGCCAAGCCTTCATCCGTTGGGTTTTTTATATTGGCATCGGGAGTTTGATTTTGTTCGCCGCCCTTCGCGTCTTAATCGGCCATGGCCGAGGCTTGGGACTCCGCCGCAAAGAAACAGAAGAAAAGCTTCGCTATCCCGGCGAAGATTCCGAGTTTTTTGAACTCATGGCGCAACTCGAAGAGCGGGCGGGGCAAACACGCCCGGTTCACACCCCGGTGCCAACCTGGCTTCGTGAGCAACGCATTGAGGTTGACGAAGCCACCTTGCAAGAAAGCTATCGCCTGCACCAAAAATACCGGTTTGATCCCAAAGGCTTACGTCCCGATGAGCGTGAAAAACTCCGAGAGAGCAGCCGGGCCCTTTTGCTTAGCGAATAATGATTCCGCTTCATGGCGGTAGCGATGCGCTCATGACGGTAGCGATGCGCCTATACTGAGGCACGCTTTGTGCGCCGCAGGCCAAGGAGCGGCGGTTTCCAACCGCCGACAGTGGGAACCATCTCGTTTCAAACAACCTGTCTAGCAAGCTGTCGCGCTTGACCCATGCATAGGGGCTAGACAACTCAGCCCATCACTTACACGTGCTTCAGCAAGCCGGTACTGTCTCCGATGCGGGGCATCGGGGTTCCAAATTTATCCAGCATGCTCATGTACAGATTTGTCATGGGGGTGTCGCCGGTGTCATCCACATCAATGTGATGCCCTGGATTCAAGCTTCCGCCTCCACGTCCGGCCAGCAAGACCGGTAAGCGATTGTGGCGATGCCGATTCGCGTCACTCAAGCCGCTTCCGTATACGATCATCGACTGATCCAGTAAGCTGCCTGCCGGCCCGTCCGGGGTAGTTTTCAAGCGCTTGAGGAAGTAAGCAAATTGCTCGATATAGAAGCGGTCGATTTTTTCTAGATCCTTGATCTTCGAGGCTTCGTCTTTGTGATGCGAGAGTCCGTGATGGCCGCCAGATACACCGATTTCCCGGAAGCTCCGGTTGCTGCCGTCGTGCGCGAGCAGGAAGGTCGAGATCCGCGTCGTGTCGGTTTGGAATGACAAGAGCATGAGGTCGAACATTAAGCGAATGTGATCTTTGTACGATCCCGGAATGCCGCTTGGCTTTTTCCCTGCAGGTAGTGTATCGCGCAAGGTCTCGGCGTGCTGAATGCGTTTTTCCAATTCGCGCACTGCGGTCATGTACTCGTCGAGTTTACGTTGGTCGTTGCGGCCCAACTTGCGGGACATGCTTTTGGCATCGTCCATTGCGAGATCGAGAATGCTGCGATGATACCGAATGTGCTGGGCGCGTTTCGTGTCGTCCAAGCCGGCAAAGCGGTCTTCAAACATGCGTTCAAACACGAGGCGGGGATTCGCTTCGCCAGCCATGGGAGTGGAAGCAGAGGCCCAAGATAAATTAAATTGATAGGCGCAGCTGTATCCTGAATCGCAATTGCCGCTTAGGCGTGCGCGGTCGCAGCTGAGTTCTAACGAAGGAATTTTGGTGTTGCTACCCACCTTTTGCGCCGCCATTTGGTCCACCGAAATCCCGATGCGTATATCTGCGCCAGAGGTTTTCCGAGCTTGGGCTCCGGTGAGGAAGGTCGCGTTGGCGCGAGCGTGATCTCCGCCACCATCGCCATTATGGTTTGCTTTATCGTGCCCGAGACCGCTGATGACTTGGAAGTGATCCTTCACTTCTTTCAGCGGCTCAAGAGTTTGGCTAAGCGCGTAGTCGCGACCGGTTTTGCTGGGGCGCCACTTGTCTACGATGACCCCGTTTGGAGCGTAGATAAAGGCCATTCGCTTGGTCGCCTTGACCGCTTCTTTCGCGGCGGCCTGCGTCGGTAACATTGCTTCCAAACTCGGCAGAGCCATGGCGGTGCCCATTCCCCTTAGGAAGGTGCGTCTAGATAAAGGTTCAAAGCGTCTCATGATGTCCTTAAATGGGGTTACGATAATCTACTGCGCCTTGGCGATTTTTCAATCTGACTTGAAGGTCGGCGTTTCTTACTTTTTCCCGATGCAGTAGAGGTGTCCGTTCGACCGGATGAGCAAGGTGCCATCCGTGGCAACTGGCGTCGCGTAGGTCGCAGCATCCAATTGGTTTTGCGAAATTTCTTCGAAGCCACTATCGGTTTCTTGACCAACAATGGCCAGACCGTCCTCGCGGAGAAGAACAATTTTTCCGTCTACCAGCACAGGTGAGGCACTATAGGCTTTCGAACTCTTCTTGATTTGATGACCCCATTTTTCTTCCCCAGTTGCCGCGTCGACGCAGCTCAAATAGCCTTTGTCACCGAGGAAGTAGAGCTTGCCATCTTGGTAGGCTGGAGAGGGCACATCTGACCCGCCATCTTTATTCCAGACCAAGCCAGAGGTGGTCACGTCTCCTTCCCCCATCATCTTAAACGCCATGGTATTTTTGCCCCGAGCATGCGGCGCGATGACAAGATCACCGGCGATAACCGGCGAGCTGATCAGGCGAAAGTATTGGTGGTTGGTCGGGTTCAGTCCGCCCGCGCGCCAGAGCTCTTTCCCCGTGGCTGCATCGTGAGCCGTGATGTAATCCGCGCCAACCGTGAAGATCATTTCCTTGCCGTCTTTCTCCGCCAAGACCGGAGTGGTGTAGCTTTGGTTCGACTCGTCATTGACGTCTAAATTCCGCTCGGCCCGCCACGCCTTTTTGCCGGTCTTGGGATCAAGCGCGAGGAGGAAGGAAGGGCCGCTTACCATGACGGTGATGACAAGATGGCTCTTGGTCAAAATCGGAGAGGTACCGAGGTCCCACCAAAGTGCGTCGTCGCTGTAGGAATCGCCTTCGAGCTCTTTCGCCAAATTTCGCGTCCACACGGTTTTTCCTGCGACATCGATACAGGTCACGTCGCCACTTTTGAAATAAGCCCAGACATGCTTGCCGTCGGTGACGGCGCTAGGGTTTGCCCCGCTACCTTTTTTATGTTCGCCCGGATCTTGTTTGCCGACATGAACTTTCCAAAGCTCTTTCCCCGTGGTTTTATCGTAGGCATGCACCGTATTTTTACCCGCTTCGGCTGCGGTGAGAAAGATCCGGTTTCCCCAGACAACCGGAGTGGATCCACCGCGATCGGTCAGAGGAATTTTCCAAAGGACGTTTTTGGTTTCGCTCCAGCTGTCGACGATTCCGGTGGCGCTTGAAACGCCATTTTGGTCTGGCCCACGCCAATTCGGCCAGTTTTGGGCTGAGGCATGAAGGCTTCCGGCGAGAAATAGAACTAAAAGTATGGTTTTCATAAGCATGTTATTTGGCTTTGCTATGATAAAGTACGACATGGAAGGCTCAAGGTTTACTTTCAATAAGTGGCGAATTTGAATTCGCAGGAAGCGTTCTTACTGACGGACTTTTACACGTATATCTTTAGTCCGGCATCCCCAGACCCCATGTATCATGGCTATCACGTTTTTTTCTCCATCGAACTCATCTACTCCGGCGGCACCCGGCTCTCGACCCGGGCCAGTCAAAGCGGATTGGCCTATTTTCGCCCTCGCCTTCGGCCTCATTGTCTTGGCCTTGATCCTCTGCTATTTTACTTGGAGCCGAACCATCATTGATTTGGAGGTGCTCGAAGAATTTCGACCGCTAAGCCAAGTGGAGGCCGAGGCCTTTATTGAATCGATTCTGGATCCTACCTGGTACTGGTATCCATCGAATTTACGTCAGGCGCATACCAACGCGGAGGACCTCGCTTCGCTATTGGTCGACCCAACCTACAAAACAATCAAATTAACCCCACTCATGAAGCGGCCTATTCGTTCGCGTTCTGGTGACCTGTTTTTGAACCACACCTTGTGGCTCACCGGGGTGTACCAACCGGAGTCTAACTCGGGGGATACCGCGGAACTGGTGTTGAATTGGGACCTCGCTCTCCACAAGAAACCGGGCTGGGACCTGCATTATCGCGTCTCTAATTTTAACCCCGAAAAAAATACGCTCTACGTTGAGCGACTCGAGTCCTGGCCGGATGGGCAGCACTTTCTTCATTCTCAGTGGGTTCAGATCGTCGGAGAACATTTTGAACGGATGGATGGTAATGCTCCGTTGGAAGCACTCGGAAGCTTCAAGGTGAAAAGCGACGTATTACGGGTTGGGGACCCGATTGATCCTCGCTCATCGATTGAGATTCCCAATGCTAAAACAGGTACGTGGACCGCGAGCATGGCCGTCGCCGATGGGTTCTGCTCCCGCTTAGAGGTTCAACACCAGGCGGCAGGTTTACCCGCTCCCTTGCAAACTCCTCGGCTCGGACTCGAAACCGCGGGATGGGTCGAAACCACATCGAAGCAACTAGGTGCGTTTGATGGCGCGAAAAGTTACGAAGGCGGAACGGTAGCGGAAAATCATATCTGGACAGGGCTGATTATTGATCCCGACAACCTCTGGTATTCCCTTTGTAGCGAGGCAACGATGAATGACCTTGGCGGGGCGGTCATTCCACACGGGGTGGTGTCGCGTTCGGGGCCGGGCAATGGCAGTTACAGGGTGATGAAGCTGAGAGACGCCGATGGAATGGTGGTCTTGGTCTCGATCGACTTCATCTCTCTTGTGCAGCCTTTTAGATTACCTCTCCGCCCTTAGCATGCCGTTGAAAAGCACAGATCGTTGAAAAGAACAGATCGTTGAAAAGCACAGATCGATATAAAGCAGATTCATTTCGCCCCTCGCTTTCTCGCTGAACGTCGCCGCGATCGAATGGCACCGCTTTGCGGTTCATCTCTCTGACAATGAAGCTGCTGGCGAATGAATCGGTTTAATGGCAGTTTGATTTCTTAAACAGCCTGCCAAGCATTCTTCTGGGGCTTGAAGGTCAAAGTTTGTTGGTAGGTTTTGACTTACTTGCACGATGGATTTATCCAGCCTGTTGGCTCTTCACTTGTATCACATATCGTTATCATGAAATCGCGACGCTCCATTCTTACCTGGCTCTTTCTTTTGCAGGCGCTCATTCTTTGTATGATCGCAGTAGGCGGAATTACCCGACTCACCGAGTCCGGCTTGTCCATGACCGACTGGAAGCCGATTCTTGGCAGCGTTCCTCCACTCAGCGAAGCGGACTGGATCGGGCGCTTCGAACAATACAAGCAGTTCCCCGAATTCATCAAGCTACGCTCCGACATGACCTTGCCTGAGTTTAAGTTCATTTTCATTTGGGAGTACTTGCACCGCATGCTCGGCCGGGTGATCGGGCTGGTCTACCTCTTTCCCATGCTTTACTTCGTGTGGATCCGCAAAGCCTTTCGCGACGATCCCGAGGTGGAGAGCGGTCGTTCCTCGCCTTGGCCCCGCCGTCTCTCGCTGGGATTTATGCTCTTAGTGGCGCAAGGATTGATGGGCTGGTTTATGGTCCTCAGCGGGCTGTCCGACCGTCCCGCGGTGAGTCATTTTCGCCTCGCGGCGCACCTGTCGATGGCCTTTGCCCTCTTTCTTTACCTCGCGAGCTTGATTATCCGCTTGCGCCCACGGCCGGTCGCTCCCGAAGCCAAAAGCCTGCGCGGCCTCGCGATCCTCACGTTCTTATGCATCTGTGTGCAGGTTGTCTTCGGCGCCTTTGTCGCAGGACTGAAGGCCGGCAAAGTGTTCAACACCTGGCCCAAGATGGGACGCAGCTGGATTCCAGATGAAGTGATCGATCCCGCGCTTGGCATTGGTAGCTTGGTGCAGCTCGTGCCCTCGGTTCAGTTTGTCCACCGTTGGCTCGCGGTCCCCGTTGTCATCCTCGCCTGCTGGCTCGGGTGGAAGGCCATGAAGCGAAGCGATCTGGTTGCTTGGGGTAAAATTCTGTTTGCCTTGGTCTTGGCTCAGTTCGCGCTCGGCGTCTGGGCTCTCTTGAGTGCAGTGGCCTTGCCAGTTGCGGTGGCGCATCAGTTAAATGCCTGCCTCGTTTTACTCGCGACTTTTGCCATCGGCTTCCGTGGACGAGCTGCTGATTAGCTAAAGTGGCAGAGGCGTCCCGCCTCTGTGCAGGGGTTGCTAAGGCGGGACGCCTTAGCCTAAGTTTGGCTTTTCGCTAGATAGATAGGTCGTTTCAAGCGAGTTGATTTCCACTGTCGGCTGTATCAAAACTCACAAACAATCGGTTGAGTCCTTGTTTCGAATATCCGAATAAGATGCTGAAAGCATCGAACTTAAAAGCCCCAGGCTTCAGCCTGGGGTTTGGAGTGTGCAATCCGTTGCGTGCTGAAAGTACGCCAGAACGTTGAGCTACCTATACATTAGCCCCACAGGTAACGTTCATCATGTTCAATGTGATAGGTTGTTAGAAATTTCCGAAACTCGTCTTGAAAGAGGGGCACTTGATGTTGCTCGGCCTGATTTTCGATATAGACGGATACTAGATCAGCATCTTTTCGGACTTACACGAAGCCAACCATATCCCGCCTGCCATTGTTGGCTCTCGCCCTTTGGTTGAAAATAAAAAGATATGGGCATGGGAATAATGCATCATCGTTTAACCCTTCCGGCGTACTTTCAGCACGCATAGATCCACGCTCTGAAACCCCAGGCTGAAGCCTGGGGCTTTTAAGTTTGATGCTTTCAGCATCCTCGTTTCAGACTTTCGAATTCCACGGATTCCGAGTTCTGATACGGCCCCCTCCTTGGCCTGTGGCGCATCACTGCTTCTTCGGAATTGTAGGTCATCCCCGCACTGAGGCGCGATGCCTCATCCACTGTATTCCATGATAGTCACTTTTGTTCAAATACGGGAGTCTGTGGGCATATCCCTACTGTCGCTTAAACAACAAGTGCAACCGATCCCCGCGAACCTCCGCGCGCTCCAGCCAGGACTTGGCCCAACGCTGCTTACGGTCATTCGCATCGAGTTGATACACTGGAATCCGATCCAATAGCTGCCCCGAAATCATTCCCAATGCCTGTTGCACAATCGGCTTGAGATGCTCCGGCACCAGAGCGGAGTCCACCCCAAGCACTTCCGGATTCACAAAGTAAAACTGCCCCTCGGCCGGATCGTAGTCGATGGTTCCTGCCACCGTGGTGTTGACACGAAAGGTCTCGCCAGCGGGGAGGCCAAATCCCGCGATGCTTCCGAGACTGCGGATCGAAGCGGGGAGGGTGATCTCCATGCGGTCACGCATACGGACCGTCGGTTCGTCAATGCGAGCCGCGACCATCATTTGCGAGATTTCTTGCGGAAAAGATTGGTTCAAGGTTTTACTGATCTGCGCTGCGGAAAGGCTGAAATCCATGCCTCCACTGGCGCGATCGTAGCTGACACAGCCAACATTAAGGCTGACGCAGCAGACAAGGAGGCTGACGCAGCAGACAAGGAGGCTGACGCAGCAGACAACTCGGCTGACGCAGCAGGCAACTCGGCTAACACAGCAGGTAAGGAGGCTAACACAGCAGGCGGAAATACGAAGGCAGCAGGCAGGCACGAGCTGTCGTGTCCGAATCGTTGAATGAAATCGTTGGCGGTCCATGAGCAATGTCTACCCAAACAGGAGCATTTGCGGTAGAAAAAAATCCCCATCTAAAACCAAAGCCAAAACCAAAGCCAAAACCAAAGTCAAAATCAAAGCCAAAACGAAGGCCAAAACGGAAGCCAAAACGAAAACTGAAACAGAGCCGAAAACTGTGCTTGCTCGAACCCGGCAAGATCTCTAGTTTTAGGCATGAATGAATCCACGTACCCCGTTGCTCTTGCCAAAATCATGCGTCGCTGTCCCGCGCTTGTAACAGGTCTCCTTTCGCTTCTTATCCTGCCTCTAGCTGGCCTGGCACAAGACAAGGCTCCGCCACTCGGTTACAGCAATACCCCAAAACTTCCGCATGCGGATTGGAAGGTACACGATATCGATCGCCCGATGCCCACCCGCGTTCTCCCCGGTCTGAAACCCACCCAGCCACCTGCGGATGCCATCGTGCTGTTTGACGGAACCGACCTGAGTCATTTCAACGGCAAAGACGGCGCGGCCCCTGGATGGAAAGTCGAAAACGGCTACGTTGAAGTCATCAAAGGCGGCGACATTTATACTAAAGAAAGTTTTGGCTCTTGCCAGCTGCATGTCGAATGGCGTTCGCCAACCCCCGTCGCCTCGAGCAGTCAGAAGCGCGGTAACAGCGGGATCTTCCTCATGGGCCGTTACGAGGTCCAAGTACTCGATTGTCATGATAACAAAACCTACGCAGACGGACACGCAGGGGCGATCTATGGACAGTACCCGCCCTTGGTCAATGCCGTGCAAAAGCCCGGCGACTGGAACACCTACGACATCATTTTTACCGCGCCCAAATTCGACGGCGATAAACTCCTGAGCAAAGCCTACGTCACCGTACTTCTCAACGGGGTCTTGGTGCAAAATCACGTCGAACTCCTCGGGAGTACCGCGCATAGAAAAAATGCCACGTACAGCCCACACGAGTCCAAAGCCCCTATCCGTTTTCAGGATCATAAAGACGATCAAGCCGTCCGCTTCCGGAATATATGGATTCGAAATCTCGAAGACTAACCATGTTAAGTCGCTGAGGCGCCTGTCTCGGGATTTGGCGGGGTATAGCAGAGTTCGTATGCGCCTGCACAGAGGTGGTGCGCCCCTGTTACTACAATGGAAAACGCATCATGAAACAGCGTGATATCGCATCCCGCAAAAAACAGAAATTCTCTGCGGAGGGGCGCAGCTCGTTTTGGCTTGGGCTATTCGCTAGCCTGCTGATCGCTCAAGTCACTGCAGCCGCCCCACCCAACGTGGTGCTCATCATCGCTGATGATCTTGGTCTCGGCGACCTCGCGCATCAAGGTAGTTCCTTTCACGAAACCCCCGCTCTCGACCTATTCGCCAGCGAGGGAATGCGCTTTACCCACGCCTACGCTACCGCCTCGGTTTGCTCCCCTTCGCGCGTGTCGATCCTTACCGGACAAGCCCCCGCTCGGCTCGACACCACCGATTGGTTTGGCTCGGGCTCGATTGGGAAAATCCCCGAAGCGGCCCACCTGGAAGAGCTCCCGAGCTCTGTCATCACCTTGGCGGAAAGCCTGCAAGCGGCCGGCTACGAGACGGCTCATGTCGGTAAATGGCATCTCGGCTCGGCCTCACCTCTGGTACACGGCTTCGATGTCAACATCGGCGGCTTCGCGGGAGGAAGCCCACCCGGCGGCTACTTTTCGCCCTACGGAAACCCGGCCTTACCAGATGGCCCGCTGAACGAGATTCTCCCCACCCGACTTACCACCGAGGCAATCGACTGGGTCACCACGCATCAAAACGATCCCTTCTTTCTCCACCTTTCGTACTACGCGCCACACGTTCCGATTCAGACCATCGGCGGCCTGAATACCAAGTATAGCGACAAGCTCGCAGCCAACCCCGTGGCCGGGCCGCATGTCCGCCAAGACGGCGACACCTTGTTCCGGCAAACCCAAATCGATTCGGAATATGCCGGACTTATCGAGATGCTCGACACCGAAATCGGACGCCTACTTCAGGCCTTGGATGACTTGAATCTCGCGGTCAATACCCTCGTCGTTTTCACCTCTGACCAGGGCCCTTTTGCCGCAGAAAGAATCGGAGCCACGCATTATGACGGCTATGCCCCCGTCGCGAGTGCGGCTCCATTGCGCGGGGCCAAAGGATGGTTGTACGAAGGTGGTTTACGCATTCCGTTGATCGCGCGTTGGCCCGGAATTATTCCGCCCGCGACCTCTTCCGAAGTCGTGTGGTTAGCCGACCTCTTTCCCACCATTCTCGACTGCGTGGACCTTCCTTTACAACCAAGCGATCACCTTGACGGGCGAAGTTTTCGACCTCTTTTGGAGCAGAGCGGCATGCTTCCTGCCCGTGACCTTTTCTGGCATTTCCCGCACTACGGAAATCATAATCCAAGGCCCTCCGGATGCATGCACGACGGCCGCTACAAGCTCCACGAATATTTCGAAGACGGGCGGGTGGAGCTCTTTGACTTGCTCACGGATCCGAACGAAACCACCGACCTCTCCGCTACAGATTTGACGCGGGTAGGGGCCATGCGCCTCGCGATGCAGACTTGGCGGAAAGAAGTCGGAGCCAACCCAGCTGGGACAGCCGTGATTCAGCCCGTGAGCCACTTTGCTTTTTCCGTCGGAGCTCGCTTTGACGACCTGATCGGCGGGCATGATGCGAGCGTGGTCAACGCAGCCGAGCTGGTCGATCCGGTTCGCGGAGATGTGCTGTCGCTTGTCACTGCGATGAATAATGCGATTCAGGTGCCAGCCAACCCTGCCTTCAGCAACGAAGACCAAAGCCTTTCTGTATGGATTAAAACCGATGGATTGTGGTCGGCCCCCGTGGGGCAAATCGCGGCCTTCCAAGGCGTGAGCAACGTGCTCGAACTCGTGCAATACCGCGCCACGCATCCGAGTTTTCCGGGGCAGATCGAAGCTCGGCTAAACGGCCAGATTCTTCGGTATCAACCGAACCTCGCGGACAATCAATGGCACCAACTTGTGCTGACCATCACTCACGATGCCGGCATGCATCACACGCTTTTCGTCGATGGGGTTTGGGCGGGATCGACCCCCGTGGTTGCGGCTGGGGCACCCACAACTACACCAAGTTCGGCCACTCTGGTCGGCATAACCGGTGCCTCGCAGTGGACCGGTTGTCTGGATGACCTGCGCGTTTACGAGGGCAAGCTCAGCCCGCAACAGGTCGCGATTCATCATTTTACCGAGCGGGTCCAAGGCGGCCAAAGCCTAGCCTCTGATTCGCCCACGTGGCAGTCCATCCAAACCGCTGTCACCAGTAGCAACGACGTGCAGCTCGGGGTTACGCGCTGGGCCTACACCAACGGCTTGAGCGGAGTGCTCGGCACCTACGCCTCTACCCCCAACACCGTGGTGCTCACCGATTCAGGGGAAGGGCTCCGGTTTTTATACTTCGACGCCGACGCCGACAACCTGCCCGATGCCTGGGAAAACCTGTATCCCGGAATCGATCCCACCCGCGACGACGCCGGCGAAGATTTTGACGGCGACGGCGTGAGTAATTTTGACGAATATCTAGCCGGCAGCAACCCGATTGAGCAAGCAAACTTGCCGCACCTCTTGTCCTACCTAGACGGGCAACTTCGTTGGAGCGGAATCACCGGCCGAGTCTATTCGGTCGACCGCAGCCCCAGCCTCACCACCACGAATTGGCTCTCGATTGTGTCGCAGCCAGCAACCAATCCGGTCAGCCAAGCCACCATGCCCCAAGGCGCTCCCAAGCAATTTTTCCGAATTCGCGAACTTCCATGACGATGTCCAAGAATCGCCGAAGGCCAAGGAGCGGCGGTTTCCAACCGCCGACAGTAGCGTGCATTTCGCGTGAAACGGTCTGCCAGGTAAAACCAAACTTCAGGCGAGCAGCCTAGCTTAAAAAAAAAACGCAAGGGATCGTCGGAAATCGAAGCAGGTGATGCAAGCGCAGGCTGGGGTCACGCCATCTAAACGAGGGGGGCACTAGATTGTTGCGCTCGAATTGACCCACGCACAGAGACGGGGCGCTGTGTATTTTGCAGGGGTTGTTCGGGGTTGAAACCCAACGCACAAAGGCGGGACGCCTCTGCCACGTTAACGGTATCACGCGCCGCATCGTACTATGCCCTTCTAGGGCGTGTTCGTGCCATCGCCTTCCAGGCGGTGATTAACTCGAGCGAGTTACCTACTCCTCGATTCGTTCCACCTCGGCCTGCCCTTTCCCACAATGCAGGCACTTGAAACGCGGCACCCGATCGTGATCCAAGCGGAAATAAAATGCATACGGATTCCTCGGCGCGTAAGAAAAACTCGAGGCCGCTCCATTCGCAAAAAGCGGGACAATCCGCAACTGACCTTCCGCCCCGCGACCGACAACCGGGGAGGGGATCGTGATCGGAAGGCATCCAGTATACCACATGCAGAAGCCGCTTCACCGGCTGGGGCGCCTCGGCTCGCCTAGCGGCCAGCAAGGCCGTAACCTCAGCTTGCTCTGACGCATCCGGAGCGGTCCGTTGCGCGAAAGCGGCAAGGCTAGAAAGGAAAAAGAAAGCTGAAAAGAAGGCGATAACGAGGCGACATACCATGGGGGATGATTGGCAAAAAGAGGCCGGATGCCGATAATTATCGTATGCGAGATGAGTGATCGTATGTGAGATAAGTGGGCGATTCTATTATATATGCTTTTATTACCAAAAATGAAAATGATTCTGAAGATTCTAAACATTCTGTGCTAGAGGCGTTGTGTGCAAGGTTTAGGAGACACAACATTAGTTGCTCTCTGTGGATTAAGCCCTGCGGTACTAACGGAAACAGTCTGGTGCCTGCAGCAAGAGGGTACCGATGTGAAAGAGGTCATCGTGCTTACCACAGAGATGGGAAAAGAGGCCATTCGGAACGATTTATTCGGTCCATATGGAGTCTGGGATCATTTTGTCCAAACCCTCGGAAGCGATATTATATTTCAGCTTTCAAATTACCATGTACGCTTAATCCCAGACGCCACTGGCCATCGCGATCTGGCCGACATTGCAACCACAGAAGATAACGAAGCTTGTGGCGATTTTTTTCTCTCAACCCTACATGAAATTCTAGAAGGCGCAGACCATTCTATTGTTTGCTCCATCGCTGGAGGCCGGAAAACAATGGGGACTTTACTGTCGTTATGCCTGATGCTGATCGGCCGGCCGCAAGACCGCCTTTGTCATGTTCTGATCAACCCACCCTTCGACCACCCTGGTCTTGAGCCGCCATTTTATTTTCCAGGGAGTTCGGATAGCCACCAGCTCGATGGAACTCGAATATCTAATTCCGATGCGAGACCCTCCTTGATCGATGTGCCGTTTATCAAGGCACATCCCTTTACTCGAACCAAGGTAACGAAAAACCGGTTCATGGAACTCGTTCGGACACGCCAGGAAGAACTTGACCGGGAGCGGTTGCCTAACATTGAAATGACCTTTGATGGAACTTGCCGAGTGGATGGGGTAACCATCCCACTATCGGCTTCGCAACATACCTTATTGCTTGCTGAGCTTTGGGCCTGCCAAATGGGCACGCGACCTCTGGGGTGGCTTGAACGGGGCGAATGGATCGAGAAAATCGAACTTTTTCTTGCAGATACTGGAGGCCGGTTGAGCGATGATCCTGATGCCCTAAAGACCATGGGGAATACCTTGCGAAAAAAACTTCTGGCTCATTTGCCACCTCATTTGGTGGAGCACCTTTTTCCAAAACTCCGGGACTTGACCCCTCCATACCCGCCGCACCGTCTCAACTTACCTCCCGAATTGCTTACGTGATGCTTACGTCAGTTCCCTTGGCTTCCCTGCGACAATATCCTTACCCTCCATCCACATGACAGAACATATTCAAATTTCAACCGTCGGTACTGGCACTCGGACGCAATCCAAAGAATCAATGGTTGCCCATGGGATTGCGGCGGGCGTCCAGCTGGGCCTGCCACTCGCGACGCAACTATATCTTGTGACCTCGAACCACCCAGATTCCGTTTATACCGCTGAGCTGGTTTTACTTCGTCTTGAAGAATTAAATCTCGACCATGTTTTCCGGCCGATATCTGAAACAGAGCGCTTCTTACAGCTTGCGGACCCTGATGATATGGAAGGCAACGCGGAATGCATCGGGCGTTTTCTCCACCAGATCAGAAGGGATAATCCCACCGCTTCGATTACTGTAAACCCAACAAGTGGGACGAAGCAGATGACCTCTGCTGCGGTTCTTGCTGCCGTGGCTACCAGTGTGGGACGTATCGAATTTACTGCAGGCGAACGAGTAGATGGAATTGTCAAATCTGGCTCCGAGCGAAATGTTGGATTTAATCTGGATGTGATTCATCTCCGCCGTGCTGCCCAGGAAGCGCTCCGGCTCTACGCCTTGGGGTTTTTTGATGCGGGGGTTCTTCTGCTCGAGCCCTGGGAAGACTATGCGGTTTGGGTTGATGAACTTCTTGCCGCTGGACGAGTGCTCGCCAACTGGGACCGGTTCCAATATAACAGTGCGATTGCTGCGGTTGGCTTCTTGCCAACCTTCGATTTAGAAGCGGTGCATCCTAGCCTTCGCGAAGGCGTGGCGACCCTAGCCCAGACGGTTTCTATCCTTGAGCAGCTTGCGTCGCGGGGCGATGGGCGTGGCGACAAGACTGCATTCCGACTTGGCGACCTAATTGCAAACGCTCAACGGAGAATTCAACAACGTGATTTTGATGACGCGGTTACACGTCTTTATCGCAGCGTTGAAATGGTTCTTCGTTTCCAGCTGAAAACAGCACATGGGATCGATCTCGACCGCCCCGAGTTGGCTAAGCCGAAGTTACAGGCGCTAGGAGAGTGGTCAGCGTTTAGCGACCATGAAACTTATGGCATCAGTCGTAGCTTCGGCATATTAAAACGCTTTGGCGACCCGGTCGCGGATGTTTGGAACAAGCAGCGCCCCCTTCGAAAACTAATTGAAGCGCGAAATCATTCTTATGTCGGTCACGGGCTCGGAGTCTTAGACGAAGCCACCGCCAACCGACTTGCCAACGAAGTCTGCTCTCTTGTCGCTATGGTTAGCCCTGAGGCCATTGAAATTTCACACCTTGCAAACCAACTCCTTCCGAAAGACCTTTCATGAGTAAATCCTACTGGAATCGAAAAATTCACGCCCTCTTGCACGATGGCCCGAGTAAAGTGCTCAGTATCGGCGAGCACAAAGCTGGCGCAGACGCGCTACTCCAAGTGTTCGGCTTGACCCTAGATGACAAAGGTCGAAGTGAGGCCGATTGGTCTGCCTCGGCGGCTGACCGCTTACCATGGCCGACTTACCATCGGTTGAGGTCAGAATATGATAGCAAGGCAAACCCAGCTAAGCATCCTCTCAGTGGTGAGCCCATTGAGCATCAAACACATGTGCCACTGCAAACCGCTAAGCATGGGAATGCCATTGAACATGAGAACTTGCCGGCCTTGGAAACCGAAGACCCTCGCTTGAGATTTCTCGCCATTTGGCGCTTTTGGCAGAACTGGGCCTCAGATAGCCATCCTGAGTTCGCCACCTTTCCTGCAGACACGCGGCTCCCAGACCACTCAATCTGGTCGCATGTATCGCTCACCAGCGCCATGCAAGGATGCTACGGGGGATCCGTAGAAGAATGGAGCAAGGGAACGTCTCTTCCCGACAAGCCCACGATGGCCTTGTTCAGTATCGGACCCGTCCAAGAATTCATTGCCGCAGCACGAACCACCAGAGATCTCTGGAGTGGCTCCTACTTGCTTTCTTTTCTCGTTGCCCAGGCCTTAGCCCAAGTCGCTAAAGATTTCGGCCCGGATCACGTCATCTTTCCCAACCTAAAAGGCCAGCCACTCGTGGATCACGCCATGCGCAAGGATTGGGAGGATGCCAAAACCAGCAAGCACCCCAAGGCGAAAAATCTTTGGCAAGCATTTGGGTACGAGGCCGACCCCGAAATGAAAAACGCCCTGGCAACACCCTCACTGCCCAACCGGTTTCTTGTTCTGTTGCCAACCAACATGGCCGAACACGATGAATGGGAAGACGCGTCAGCCTACGCGGCCTATTTGGCTCAGTGCATGCGCCAAAAATTACGTAGCATTGCTGACTCTGTGGACCAGGAACTCGACACCTATGACGGCTTTCGTCAGGACGTCTATAACCAGCAGGTTGAATCCATGCTTGAAGTTCATTGGCAAACCCTACCTTTCCCAGAAACGGTTGAAGACACCATCGCCTTGGCTGAGAGCCTGCCTTCGGAAGATAATTTCAAGCCAGCTGAGGCTTTTCAAGCCGTTTTGGATTCGGTCAAAAATATGCCAGCCAAAGATCGAGACCAACGATACTTTATCAAGCACGATAAAGGCAGTGATGAGGCTGCAAGTACGCTCGCCCAGCCCAGTGCGGCCTGGTCTCTCCTCTACGCCCTCACTGGCTGGGCCTTGGATGGCACCAAAAACCTACGCCACTTCTCCGCGACTGGATCAGGACAGTGGAAGATTGGCAGAGAGCATGTTCAGGATGCGCTCAATCCACGCTTAGATGCCTGTTTCATCGCGCCTCAAGACAAAAAGGAATGTGAACGTTTCCGTGCCAATAATTTCAGCTCGGCCCAAAAAGGTTCCTTGAGCCCTGGCGAAGCGCTTTCTGCACCAACCTTGATCAAGCGTTTCTGGCACGCCACCTACCTTCCCGAAGAAGAAGGCTTCAAGGGCGAGGATTTTTGCATGCCGAATACCCATGATATCGCGAATGGCCGAACTGGCGAAGATAGCTCTGAGCTGGCAGGAAACGATACCGAAGGAGCCTATTTTGCCATCATCGCTCTCGATGGGGACGAAATGGGCAAGTGGGTCTCAGGAGCAAAGCTACCCATCATGGATGATGTCCTTTCACAAGAAGCCCGCGAGTACTATCAGCAGTTCGATGGTGGTGCTTTCCTTCAAGCCAAGCGCGCCCTCTCACCATCCTTTCACCTTCAGTTCTCTGAAATGCTCGGCAACTTTTCTCTTCACTGTGTGCGTCGTATTATTGAGGCTTATGCTGGTCGGCTTATTTATGCGGGGGGTGATGACGTCCTTGCCATGCTACCGGCAAACCAAGCCCTCGCTTGTGCGGCTTCCTTACGAGATGCTTTTCGTGGGGATTCCAAATCCCTAACCCGTAACTTGCCGTCGGTCTTCGTTGAAGCTCCTGAAGGCTGTATCCGGCTCCATCCAAATGCAGGCAATCGTGACCTGCTGGTGTCGGACCCCGTTTCCTTTCCCGTGCTTGTCCCCGGAAAGAAAACAGATGTTTCCTGTGGTGTTGTCATTGGACATGCAAAAAGCCCTTTGCAAGACCTTGTCAAAGCCGCCCAAAAGGCGGAAAAACGAGCCAAAAATGAACTCTGTCGTGCCGCCTGTGCGGTCTCGATCTTCAAGCGCTCTGGTGAAATTATCGAATGGGGCTTTAAGTGGCCCGTAGACCAATCACCCGCTGGCGACTTTTTTGAAACCATCACAAAAGCACTACAAGACGAGCAACTTTCCAAGCGGTTTCCCTATCGCATGATCGAGCTTATCCAGCCACTCCGTGCTCCGGGAAGCACTTCAGACCACCCCGACTTTGAGAAAACCGCAGCGGAAATTATTTGCCTCGAACTAGAGCAATGCCTCGATCGGCAGGGTGGAAGCAAAAAGCTTTCCAAGGAGGAGAAGGAGATTATCCTCCGAACCTTTGGTGATTACTGGAAAGGCCTAGATGTGAGGCGTTCTGAACCCGCCTTCACCGCTTCGGAGAAAATTGACGACCTCGTCGGCCTCTTATCCACCATCTCTTGGATCTCAAAACATGATTTCGTATCCCCTAAGAAAGGCGGTTCCGTATAAACAATATTATTCTATCTCCCACTGACGTTCTCTTCTTCCGCGACGGTCGTCCGATGGACGGTGCATCCAGTGGCCAAGGAGCCGCTTGGCCACTGCCGCATATCATAAATGCCGCCTTCCATGCTGCATTACATCGGGCCGAAATTACGGATGTACATCTGCACAAGCAAGAACGGCGAAAAGCCGATACTCGCGATCAAAAATTTGGTTGTCTTAACACCATCGGCCCCTTTCCTGTCCGCAGCAAAGACGGCGCGTGGTTCTTTCCGCGCCCTCTTGATGCTGGGCTTCGGAGCAGCTCGGAAACAACCTATGAACCTCGCGCTCCCATCGGGAGCTCAAGCCTCCCAGGTGACCTTCTGCCGGTCATGAATAAAAGAACCCCACGGAAAGAGACCGCAGAAGCATGGATGAGCCGCACCGCCTATGAAGCCTATTTAGCCGGTGCAAAAGCCGAGACGACGTCGAATCACTTCCTCGATGATGCGGACGTTTTCCACGCGGAACACAATATCGGAATCGGCATCGACAACACACGCGACGCAACAAAGGAGGGCGCGTTTTACTCCGCGGCATATCTCCGCCTAAAGCAAGGGTGGGAGCTGGGTGCCTGTGCCGTAGCCAACGACAAAATTGATGGTGATAAACACAATCGCCGCGATTTGATCGAGGATCTCATCCAGCCTGAAAGCAGGCTGCTAGTCGGTGGACAACAGCGAACCTGCACTGCCCGCCTTGCTGAGGAATCAGAGCTTTGCCTCCCGCGAGCACAAAAGATCCAGGGAGGGCGAGTTCGCTTTACCCTCCTCACTCCCGCCGTTTTTCCTGAAATCCATAAGGGCAAGGATTCTGATCGGAAGCTTATCCATCACGGTGGTTGGCTCCCCAATTGGATCGATCCCGAAACCCTTGAAGTGCAACTCCTCGATGGCCTCGGAATCGCCAAGGCAAAGCGACTAGGCAAGGAGCCGGGCAAACCCATCCGGGCAAAACTGGTTTCGGCCCTAGTTGGTCGCCCTGTGCCCGTTACCGGTTGGGCACTGGGGCTCTCCTCGGGTCGCTCAGATAAAGGCCCCAAATCTACTCACCTCGCAACCCCAGCCGGCTCGGTCTATTACTTTGAAGCACTTGGAGACACCAAGGAAGAAAAGCAGGCTCAGGCCTCTAAGCTCGCAACCACACTGAACTGGCATGGATCCGATCCGGATGCCTCACAGGTGCTCAACCGCCGCTCCACCCTCTACGGTGAAAAAGGCTTTGGTCTCGGCCTCTGCTCCCCGTGGACCCCCGCCAGCTAGGCATAAAACTCGTTCAACCAACCATCTTAAGAAACCACATATCATGAAACAAAACATCCTCTACCTTTTTACCCGAACCCCGCTTCACGTCGGAGCCGGTTCCTCCGTTGGAGCCATTGATCTGCCCGTCCAGCGTGAACGTCATTCTCGCCACCCCATCATTCCAGGCTCTTCCATAAAGGGAGTGCTTCGCGCCACCTGTACCGATGATTCTGGCGATGTCTTTCACCTGTTTGGCCCCGATCTTTCGGAAGACAAAGAAGCCGAAGCCAAGGTCACAGCGCAAGCCGGCGACCTTTCTTTTGGAGAGGCCCGTCCCATCGCCTTTCCGGTGCGCTCAGCCAAAGGCTCCTTCGCCTACATCACATGTCCGATTGCCCTCCAGCGGTGGGCTCGAGAAGCCGGAGTTGAGCTTTCGCCCCTAGAAAACCCGAAGGACCAGCACTGTCTCGCTGGTGACAAGGTCAAGCTTGCAAAAGGTCATGTTGTGCTCGAAGAATATGCCTTTGAAGCCTCCGGTGAATTCCCTCCTGACTGGGAAGAAGCCCTCAAAGCTCTCTCCACCGACCCCGTATGGCAAGAAGCACCTGGGCGTCTCGTTCTTCTAAGCGATGGGGATTTCTCTCATTTCGTTGCCACCACCTGCGAGATCTCTAACCATAACAAGATTGATGTGAAGACAGGTGCCGTCGCAAAAGGCGCATTGTTCAATATCGAATCCGTCCCCGCTGAGACCCTCTTTTTTGCCCCCGTCGTCTCGACCGGCCGCTATAAGGAAAAGAATGTGGACAGCCAGGCAGGCCTAGAAGAACTTGTGCAAAACCACCCCGTTCTCCAATTCGGCGGTCACAATACGACCGGACTTGGATTTTGTAGCCTAACTCTCATCCCTGGAGCCTAATATGCCATTGCAAAATCTTGAACAAGTCCGCGCTAAAAGCGCCCTCGAATTCGCCCGCTCTGATAAAGACAAAGGCGGAGCCGCAGGAGGAGAAGCAATTAAAAAAATTCCTCCTATGGTTATGAGCAATGGCCTCCTTGCTGCGATTGCGTTTTCAATCGAGAAAAATAGACAGGGTAAATACCAACGTGAGGGTTTCGCGAATATTTGCGATGCGATCGCCAAGCATTTGTCCTCCGAAGAAATCCGGATCACGACGGCCGCGAAGAGCGCAACTGACCTTTTGGATTGTCTGGTCACTTCGGATAGCGAAGTCTTGAAACTTGCCACCGCAGAAACGTTGGAGTGGCTGGCTTATGCTCGCCGCTTCGTTCAGTCCCCAAACAAAGAGGCTAAGGCTGGAGGTCGCGCGTGATCCCTCTGGCAAAAGATGTCCGGGAAGCCATCGGTGACTTTGCAGGCCAAGTAGAAAACCGATCCCTTCTTTTCGAAAAAATGGTACTGCCCAAGACCTGGGGCCACGCGCAAAAGTTCGATGATGCAACTCGCTTCAATGTCATGCGAGCCAGTACCGATGGCAAAGCGATGCTGCAGGCGGATGCCAAATCTGCTCGGAAGAGTGCCAATAGCCCTCGTGCCCGGGAAGAAAATAAGGAGCAGAACCGCCGCAAGGCGGATATCGCAGATGCGTTGAGTAAAGGAGTCAATTTGGCGCAACCGGGGATGGCTAAGCTCCGGGTTGGTCAGACCAACCGTTTATTAACTGACCTCCAAGTCTCTTACGGCAATAATGTAAAAACGTTTGTCGGCACCCTGGGGGGGCGATTGCTCATTAATATGGCTGGGGGCGTCATGGAAAATGCCGGGCTCGCTCTAGACCGGACCTCAGGCTTACCTGTTATCCCTGGTTCAGCACTCAAAGGGGTTAGCCGGAACGCCGCTCTCTGGGATATTCGTCGAACCAACGATCCCGATGAAAAACTTAAAAAGCTCCGCCATGCTCTGCTTGTTTTTGGTTTTATCAAACAGGATCTAACCAAAGGAGATTTTGCCTGGGTGGCCGGTAGTAATCCAGGCTTTATCCAGCAGGCTCTCGGTGAAGAGGCCAACTTGTCCGAATTTAAAGGGCTCTGTTCTTTTCTTCCTGCCTATCCTGCCTCGGCTGACCGGCTGGAAATTGTGGCTGAGGTCCTCACCTCGCACGTAAATCCTGAGCGGATCCTGCCGATCTTTTTCCCTGCGGTCGAAGCCGGATCATCCTTCGGCTTCGCGGTTTGCCGGACTCGCACCGCGGGAGACATGGATATCGATTACGATGCAGTCCTAGCCTCCGCCGCCAAGTGGTTGCAAATGGCCATTACTGAAAATGGGGTAGGGGCCAAAACCGCTACCGGCTACGGCTGGTTTAGTATCGATGCTCAAGCCGAAGAACGCCGACAGCAAGAGGCCGCACAGCAGGCCGAAGCCGAAACCGAACGCCTCGCGGCGGAAGCCAAAGCCGCGGCTGACGCTGCCGCCCGCGAGCAGGCACGAGCCGCCATGACTCCAGAAGAACGTCGAGCCGACGAGTTCGGAACCGATGAACAATCAGCCGCTACTTTAGGCCGAACCATTCTCGAGCAAGACGAAGATGAACAAAAGGCGATCCTGATCTACTTCCAAAACCATCCGGACTTCGTTTCGGCTTGGAAGAAGGCGAAGAAGAAAGCTCATGTTCGCTACCAAAACCTCCTCAAAGCGTCTGAAGCTTTGGGCATCCCCTTGGAGAAACCAAATGGAAAAAATTGAACGTGACTTCACCCTCCTCACCGCCTGCTTCGCGCACGGGGCCTATCAAAGCCAGGACATAAACCGCCCTGAGCTCAGGCCCGCCAGTGTCAAAGGGCAGATCCGGTGGTGGTACGATAAATTGAACCCTCCAAGCTATGTCGCTAAAACACGGGCCAGCGACCCGCTTTTCGGCCGAGTCGGAAAAGACTCTCAGGCAGGACGCGTGTCCATTCGGCTTGTAGAGCGCGACGTGGGTAGCATCGAAAAAACGGACTTCATGCCTCATAAGGAAGACGAACGCGACGGAAGGAATCGCAGAAAAGGTGGCGGGGCTAAGAATGCAATTCCTGCGGGCTCTTCTTACACCTTGCATATTTCCGAACGCCGAGAGGGTCTCACGGAAGGACAGGAAGCCTCTCTAAAAGACGCGGTTGATGCCTGGCTTTTACTGGGTGGCATCGGCCAGCGCTCGAATCGAGCCGCCGGATCCGTCTGGCCCGATGATGCGCCACAAACCGCAGTCGACTTCATTCTCAAGTCCGAAAACCTCTCAGAAGGGGACCGCTTTTCTCCCGTGTTACTCCCGGCCTTAGATCCTGGTCTAAACGAGCGAGAAATTCGCCATATTTGTGGCGACTTCCTGGCATCGACTGCCTTCTCAAGCTGCCAAGAACCGTTTGGAAGAATCAAGCCGAAGCGAAAGCCCTCCAACCTCAAGCTCAAGGCGGTGAAACTCGACGGTGAACTTGGTATCGTTGCAGTCTGGGACAAGCAGGAGCAAGCAACCAGTAACCTGATCGCGGGGATAAGGATCCTCAAAAACCATAGCAATCCGCGCCGCATCGCAGACTTGCTTGACTCGGTTCAGGATCAGTTTTAACCCAACCCATGCAACTCTTCTGCACCCTCGGCAATGCCTGGGCCATCGTTCCCGAAGCCTTCCTCAATCCCACCACCGAATACCACGAAGTCCATGTGCTAACCACCGCCTCAGCCGGGCGTGCCAACGGCGACGTGGTCGAGGCGGCCCCCGCGCTGGCATCGTGGTTCGCAACCGAAGCCCCAGAGGTCGCTCTCACCTTTACTCGGATTCAGGATCTCAACGGGATCGATAGCCTGGCCGACCATCAGCTCTTTGAGGAAGCTCTCTACCGCTGGTACCTCCAACTACGCCACGCTCCCGGCTCCGCTCACCTCTGCCTCGCGGGTGGCTTCAAAACCATCAGCTCATCGGTGCAGAAAATGGCCGGGATTTTTGGCGCTGCCGAACTCTTTCACGTTCTCTGCAAAAACAACCCCCGGGATGCGGCAGCCATTGCTTCCGCCCACAGCTCGGGGCTTATCCAGTGGGTCTCTCTCGGTCCGGAACCAGGCTGGCCTGCACTTCGTCATCTCTCGGCCCTCTCTCCTGAGCTCCAATCTTTCCCCACTTCCGAGGCTGACCCAAACCCGTCTCACACCCATTGGTTAACCCTCGGTTCCGAAACCACACTCCTTGATCTTGTCACCGGCCATGCCCAGCGCATTCGCAACATCCAAGGTAACTTTGATCGCCTGGCTACCCTCCCGTTTCCTGAACTCGCGGCATGGAATCCCTCTGAGCTGGATTGGCTCGACCAGCCCCTTGACCCAGTCAAGGATGCTGCTTGGGTCAGCCAGTTGCCTAAGATCGAATTGCACTGCCATCTCGGTGGGTTTGCCACGCACGGGGCCGCATTGCTTGGGATCGAGTCCGCCACCTCCCAGCCCTTGCCTGAGCGCAAAATGCTCTCTCTGACCCGGCACCCGGAGGGCTGGCCCTTGCCCGCCACCCCCATCTCCCTTCCCGCCTACATGCAACTCGGCGACGATGGAGGCTCCCGACTTCTTCGCGATCCGGCTTGCCTAGACGCCCACATCCGCGCGCTATATCAGCATCTGAAGGACCAAAACGTAGCGTATGCAGAAATCCGTTGCTCTCCGGCAAATTACGCCAAAGGCACCTCCCTGTCGCCTTGGGATGTTCTGGTCAACATGGTCGACTGCTTCAGCGCCTGCCGCAGCACCCCCGACGACCCACATGTAAACCTGATCATTATCGCAACCCGACGCTCAGAAGGGGATTATCGTTCCGCCATCTCCCGCCACCTGTCCCTCGCGGTCACCGCAGCCGAACACTGGACAGATCCTTCGACCACTCAAGTGGTTGGGGTCGATTTGGCCGGTTTCGAACATGAAAAAACCAGGGCTCATTATTTTCGCGAAGACTTTACCGCGGTCCACCGCTGTGGACTTGCGGTCACCGTACACGCTGGGGAGAACGATGACGCAGAAAGTATTTGGAGCGCAGTCTTCGATTTAAACGCCCGGCGTCTAGGCCACGCTCTCCGTTTGGCCGATGCCCCCGACCTTCTTCACTCTGTCGCATCCAGAGGCATCGGAGTCGAAATGTGCCCCTATGCAAACCTGCAAATCCGTGGATACAGCCTGCCTCAGGCTGACCCCAACCCCGGTGCTTACCCCTTGCTTGATTATCTCGCGAAAGGCATCCCCGCCACGGTAAATACCGACAACATTGGCATCTCAGCCGCAACCTTAAGCGAGAATATTTGCCTTCTGTCACAACTGTGTCCCGGAATAACCCGCAGACACATTCTTCAGCTCATCTCTAACGCGGTCGGCACCGCTTTCCTTGGACCTGTCCAACGTGAACGCCTGCGAAAGCATATCGGTGCCTTCTTGCCTCGGCCTGGTTGACCCTTGGTAGGGGGAGGCTTCGCGGCATTTTGTCAGACCTCTCCCACCCCCGAAAAGCCGCTAGGTCTGACAGCATGATTCTTAAGGAATTTCCTCTATTGCCCTCATTTTCCACTCCTGCCGGATGCAAGGATTTGTGGTTTGACAAGTAGGCCCACTAAACCACACAATGACAAGGTCTTACAAGGGAGCCCTCGGAAACGACCTCCATCCCGACAGGGAATTATGACTTCTTTTTTCATTAGATGAGCCCTTATACGTATTTAAGCTCGGAAACGACCTCCATCCCGACAGGGAATTATGACTTTGTAATCATGGTAATGCTTTCTTGGTTGGTTTGGTAAACTCGGAAACGACCTCCATCCCGACAGGGAATTATGACTCATTCCGGCGATGCCGAACCAAAGCATAGCGCATCCGCTCGGAAACGACCTCCATCCCGACAGGGAATTATGACCAACTTTCATTTTGTTTCTTCTTTCTTAGGTTCTGCTCGGAAACGACCTCCATCCCGACAGGGAATTATGACTTACAGGCCCAAGGCCCAAAGGAGAAAGATAAAGCTCGGAAACGACCTCCATCCCGACAGGGAATTATGACTCGAGGATGTGACGGGTGATCGCCGCCTCTGCTTGACCTCGGAAACGACCTCCATCCCGACAGGGAATTATGACGTGATCTTCCTTGGCAAGCTTTTCGAGATCTTGTTTCAGCTCGGAAACGACCTCCATCCCGACAGGGAATTATGACTTTGGTCTGCTAGGACGTTCAAAACCTCTGCGGGGATCTCGGAAACGACCTCCATCCCGACAGGGAATTATGACAGTTTGGCTTTGGGTGGCTTATACTCGTATATCTTGATGCTCGGAAACGACCTCCATCCCGACAGGGAATTATGACTTGGATAATTTGATCACCGAACGAGCACTCGATAGACGGCTCGGAAACGACCTCCATCCCGACAGGGAATTATGACAATGCCCGCCGAGAGCCTCAGAGATTAGTTGATCAGGTCTCGGAAACGACCTCCATCCCGACAGGGAATTATGACAGTATCCCTATAGAATTGTATTGCCCGATTGACATCGTCTCGGAAACGACCTCCATCCCGACAGGGAATTATGACCGGCCTGCGAAACCTAGGACTCTCGAGACCATTGCTCCCCTCGGAAACGACCTCCATCCCGACAGGGAATTATGACATGCCGCCAGGTAGATCATCATTGTCGAACCGTTCTTTGCTCGGAAACGACCTCCATCCCGACAGGGAATTATGACTCCGAATATGGCCAAGGCTAGGGAGTAGAGGCGCGTCACCTCGGAAACGACCTCGGCCTCCATGGATATGCTTACGTGAGCCTTACGTCAGTCTACTTGGCCTATAGACTAGTCGCTTGATATTCTCTCATTCAACCAAACAGGAAGAGAGAATATCTACATGTTCAACATTTATCATTTACCATCCAGGATGCCGAGTCACATCGGCTCGACACCTTGGCAACTTGCCTCCGGTGCTCTATTCGCTACGAGGAGATTCCGCTGATGGCATCCTTATATGTAATTGGTGAGACACGTCGGGTACGAGTGACTCAGCGGCATCTCGAGGTGGATGAGTACAATCCCGCGCTACAGCGCTGGCGAATGACGCGATGCATTCCCTTGTTTGATGTGGATCGGGTGGCGATCGTTGGTCGCACACGGGTGACCATGGATTGTGTTCGGGCCGTGATGCGCCATGGAATTCCTGTCACCATGCTGCGCTGGAACGGTAGGCTGGATGGTCGCTTTGCTCCGTTTCGGGATAGCGATGCATGCTTGCGTGTCGGGCAGTACGAAGCCTTAGCGGATTCGGTTTGGCGGGTTCAGGCGTCTCGTAAGCTGATCCAAGCAAAAATTTTAAACTGTCGCCGTGTCCTGCAAAAGGGGCGAGGGGCGGATCGCCTAGGCGGGGAAGAGATGCAGGTGGTGGATCAGTGTATCCAGCGGTTGAAGCAGTATGCTCAGAAGGCATCTACGGTGGAGCAGTTGGATTCACTTCGTGGCATTGAGGGCATTGCGGCTCGCGAGTATTTTCAAGGGTTGGCTCAGCTTTTCCCCGCCTCATTTCCGTTCCAAGGGCGGAACCGTCGGCCACCTCGGGATGCCGCCAATGCACTCTTATCACTCACCTATACCTTTGTCGGTAATGAGTTGTATTCTGCAATTGCCGCCGCGGGTTTGGATCCCTGTCTCGGAGTTTTCCATGAGCCGACAGAGGGACGCCCCAGTTTGGCCCTAGATCTTCTCGAGCCATTGAGAGCGCCTCTGTGCGACCTCTTCGTTTTACGTCTGTGTAATCTCAATATGTTGAAGCCAGAGGATTTCGAAGGCAATGAGCAGAAGGGTGGGGTGCGGCTGACCAAGGATGCCTGGAAGCGGTACCTTCTGCACTACGAAGAGCGAATGACGCGGCCGTTTAAAACCAGCAATGCAGAGCCGCATACCGATTTTCGCCGTGAGCTTCGTGAAGCCGCTCTAGATTGGGTAGGCGCTCTTCGAGGTTATCGAGAGCCCCGGCCATTCCGGATGAGGTGACTTTTGCAGCAAGATGAACCAGTCCAAGAATATGATCTCTGGGAGCCAGGGTTGCCGGTTGTCCCAGGGCCACGAGATCGAGACATTAAACGCGGCATGAGATATTTAGTTGCATATGATATTTGTGAGCCGAGTCGGCTACGCCGGGTCGCCCTTTGTTGCCAGGACTTTGGCACAAGGGTGCAGAAAAGTGTGTTTGAATGCGATCTCGAGCCGCACCGGTTTGAGGTCATGTGGGCAGAATTGAATGCACTGATCGACCCGGAAGAAGATTACCTTACCGCGTATCCCATCTGCCAAACCTGTCATACCAAGACGTACAGTTCAGGCAAGATGGTCAGGCCGGAGAAGTTCCTCGCCTATCTGATTTAATTGTCTAGCTTTTAGCGTCCCCGCCACAATACATGCAGAGAATATCGCCATCTCAGTTGCCACCTTGAGCGGCAATATCTGCCTCTTACCTTGGAATCATTCGCAGCCAGTTTCTCGCGCTGGGCAGTAACGCCGCCGGCTAGGGATCGTCCAATGAGAACGACTGCGAAAGTAGATCGGAGGCTCTCTGCCTTGCCCTGTTCTGTCAGACCTCCCGCATTTCCAAAAAGCCGGTAGGTCTGACAGCCTGATTCTCAAGGAATTTCCTCTCTTGGGCCTTATTTTCCGCTCCTGACGGATGCAAGGATTTGTGGTTTGACAAGTAGGCCCACTAAACCACACGATGACAAGGTCTTACAAGGGAGCACTCGGAAACGACCTCCATCCCGACAGGGAATTATGACTCCATCCTGATAAGGGCATAGGTTGTACCCGTCATCATCTCGGAAACGACCTCCATCCCGACAGGGAATTATGACGAGATAATATTCTTTTTGTTGATCCCTGCATTAACCTCTCGGAAACGACCTCCATCCCGACAGGGAATTATGACCAACTATTTGCGTGCCCATGTCACCGTAATTAACGTACTCGGAAACGACCTCCATCCCGACAGGGAATTATGACTTGAGATAGGTATCCATCTGCAATGCTTCGCCTTTGCTCGGAAACGACCTCCATCCCGACAGGGAATTATGACATCCTGATTTAGGACCGCACCCGTCGCTACCGATATCCTCTCGGAAACGACCTCCATCCCGACAGGGAATTATGACCGGTTTCTTTTTCTTGGTCGTTCATGTCGTTTCTTTCAGGTTCTCGGAAACGACCTCCATCCCGACAGGGAATTATGACTTTTGACACGATGAAAGGCTCTTGCCTGTATTGTCGGCCTCGGAAACGACCTCCATCCCGACAGGGAATTATGACTGCGCGTTCCTGCAGGTTTAAACGTGTCGGGGGATCAACTCGGAAACGACCTCGGCGAAGGTCGCGGTGAAAACGCTATCACGAAGCGGAATTAGGTAATGGGTAACCAAATTGGGTATTGAATCCGGTAATATAAAAAGTGTCAGACACCAATGGAACTTAGATAAGCGGTCCAGCCTATTTTCTGCGACATGTGACAACGTGGGAATCCGCCCCGAAGTGGGCGGGATATGGTAGCCCGTGTGCAAGGCCGCGAAGCGGCCGCAGCGCCGGGTTACGTGCAGACGTAAGAGGCAACGAGGGGTAGGCGCTATAGTGTAAGAGAACTCGAACCGAGGCGCAGAACGTAGCCCCGCGCAGTTTATATCCTGCTTGCATCCTGTTATGCCCGAAAACCACTAAAACGACCCCCCCCCCCCAAAAAAATTCCAGGAATCGTTTATCATACACTTTTCATCCGCTAGGGTGTCGCCGCTACGCGGCTTAGAGGCGGAATCCGCCGGGACCACGGCCTCCTCACTTCAACCATGGCTATCAATGGGTCAGCGCTACGCGCCTCTAGTCGTCTGCATTTTCACTCATTTTTAATTCACTCATTTTTAATACAAATCGGCTTATCTAAGTGCCATTGGTGTCAGACACCTTTTTGGGTGAGAATATAAGGAGAACATGGCGGCGCTCCGATGGAAAGAAGTTGCCACCAAATTGAGCTCCATTCAGGCGTCTAGGAATCGGCCAGCTCCAGATCAAAAGCGGGGGCAAGCAAGGGAGCAAGGAAGGGCAAAGGACAGAGGGGAATGAAAAGGAAAATGGCGGAGAGTGAGGGATTCGAACCCTCGAAACGAATCCCTATGTCAAAAACCGTTAAAACAAGGCGAATTTAAGCGGTAACGCTTCAGATTACTACATTGGTCTATCATGGTTGTGGTAAATACTGTGGTAACTTGTTATCTTCACTCCATGGCCAGTATAAAGAAAAATTCAAAGTCACCGTATTGGCTGGCCTGCATAACATTGAAAGATGGCAGGCGAACAATGCGGTCAACAAAGATCCTGAACACTGAGAAGAACCGGAAGAAGGCAACGGCTGTAGCACGTGAGATGGAAGACATCGCGGCTGGTGACCGTAGCCTTGGTGCCGTTAAGAAGCTACTCATTGGCGTTTACCAGCAGGAAACGGCTGAAGAATCGCCACTGATTGGCGCTAAGGGCTTCCTAGCGAGCTGGGGTGATGATGCCTCAAGCCATGTGGCAAAGAGCACAGCGGCTAAATACAAGGCCGTGGCGAATTCATTCATCGAGCACCTTGGACCGAAAGCAGAACAACCATTGATCTTGGTGACCAGAAAGGACGTCTCGAAGTGGCACGTATCGATTGCCAAGACGCGAGCACGGAAGACAGCCAACAATCTGCTCAAGGTTCTACGCTCGGCTTTCGCTGAGGCCGAAAGAGAAGGACACATTGACCAGAACCCTGCCAAGCTAGTTAAGCCGCTCAAGGGAAAGGATACAGGAGCTACAGAGCGTAGGCCGTTTACGGTCAAAGAGATTAGTGAAATGCTGACCGTAGCCAAAGGGGAAGAGCAAACGCTAATCATGCTAGGCTACTACACAGGCCAGCGGCTTGGTGACATCTGCGTGCTTGATTGGTCGAATGTGCGGTTTGACACAAACGAGGTTGTACTCAGCACAGCGAAGACCGGAAGGAAGCAGGCAATACCAATGGCACCGAAGCTACGTGAGCACCTAGAAGCTCTTAAGCCGGCTGCATGGCGTACGGGGCCCGTCATGCCTAGTATGTCCGAAAGGTACACAAAGGCTTCATCAAGTGCGTCAGGTGTATTCAGGCGGGTTATGGAGCGTGCGGGGCTGGTGGAGAAGCGCAGCCATCAAAAGGCTGATAGCGGGAAGGGCAGAGCTAGCAAGAGGCATCTAAGCGAGATCAGCTTTCATTCCTTCAGGCACACACTCACGACTCAGCTGAAGGCGGCTGGTGTTAGCGGTCAAGTGGTTCAGGAGATCGTAGGCCATGACAGCGCAGCGGTAAGCAAAGGCTACAGTCACCTGAACGCTGAACCGATGCAGGCGGCAATCGGAAAGCTGCCTGAAGTGGGCTGAAAGCTTAAAACTGCAAGTCCCTTAATATGTGTTTTTCAGCAAGATCTGTATATATTAACAGTATTAAAAATAAGGGGTTTTTTGATCGAAAACCGTTTTGCTTGCGGACACGTGGTTGCAGTTTACGTTTTTTGCAGTTTTAAAGAGGAAGTCATGAGCGAATCAAACGAAGCGAATAGTGAAGTGAGCAAGGCCGTCAACTGTGTTGAAAACCTGATTGAATTCTTTGGTAGTGAACCTTCCGAAGCGGCCCAAAAACTACCCGACCACTTAGAGCAAATTAAGGCTGTGCTCTTAGACCAGGCAGAGCAGATAGCATGGTTAGAGTGGTGTCTGGATCGCCAAAAAGAGGAAGTCGAAAGTTTAGAAGAACTCAATGCCGAGTTGTTTCAATATATCCGCATGATTCCTGAAAAAAAGATGACTGACAGAAAGCGTTTGCCGATCACCTGGCAAGGCCTCGTGAGACGTGAGTTCGGATTGAAGGTTTCCGATCCTGCCTTCCGGAAGCTTCACCAGCTGAGGAAAGCAACGGCCATTTTGGAGCGGCTTGCTAAGAATGGCCACTTTGAATATTCGGGCTCAACGATCAATGCTGATGGACGTGAGGTCAAACAGTTTATTGGTATTGGTGATCTCGAGGGGCTAGAGAATCTCAGTTCGGAAACGGTCAGACAACACTTGGCGAGTGATAAAGAAGGCCTATTTAAACAGATGGTAAAAAGAGAATCCGGTTTAAAAGCGAAAGTGGTCCATAATTTTGATAATTTTGAAAGAAAAATTTCAGAAGGGCAAAAAAAGGACGAAAAACGTTAATTGGCGTGCTGTTGGCGAAATTATGAATTTCGCCAACATTTGCTATGGGGAGATTTATGCTGGATAATATCTGGCATAATGGGAAAGAAATATAAGAACAAAGTCCATCCAGTTTGGATCCGGTTGCCCCGAGCGGGAGAATATTGCAATCACTCCGGATTGTCACGAAGTGCAATATCTCGGTTAGTCCTTCCGAGCATTGAAAATGATTTTCGGCCACCGGTAACAAGCAAGCTGGTTTTGTTTAATCCGGAGAGTACGACAGGAACCCGCCTAGTTCGGTATGCGAGTCTAATGTCATACCTTGAAGGCAAGCCAGACGGGGCACCACAGCCAGACGGGAAGTCTCGTGTCTCGGGCTAAAAAAGAACTGTCTGCCAGAGAGCAGGAATTTGCTGACTTAATTCTGCTGGGTGTTGATCCGGTGAAAGCAGCGCAGCGAGTTGGCTATACTCCAGACCGCGCGAGGCGTTCCGCTGTATCCCTGCAAAAGCGTCCGAAGGTTGCAGCCTATCTGAAAAAGCGTCGTCGTGAGATTTCTGAAAAATCGGTGATGACCGCTGAAGAACTCGCGGAATTCTACACCGCAGTCATTCGCCTTCCGGCTGATGAAATTTATGACGAAGACGGCAAGCCTACACCGCAGGCCGCAAAGGTTTTAGAGCTTGGTCCTTCCGGTTTTCGAATGCCGTCGAAGTTGCAGGCATCTGAAATGCTTCGTCGCATCGTCGGATACGATAAAGAGCCGTTAGCCATCATTTCAAATAAAATAAATGTGGCCATCTTTCTTCCTGACAATGGCCGTGACAAATTAGGAACGGAAAAATAATTATGAAAACAGAACCGACAACAGAAGAAGAACACATTGCAGCATTTGTTGAAGCCAGCGAAAATTTAGCGGCTTCCTCACACCTGAAGCGGGTTGCGCTTTCAAGAGTGAAAGCTGAGATAGAACTGATTGAATTGCTTTGTATTGATGCGCCACAGGAGCACGTGCAAAGGAGGATTGAGCTCGCAGAAAAGGCTAAGCTTGCGATTAAAGAAGAGGGTAAGGCAGCTTTGGTCTATGAAAAAGCCAGGCTTGCTTACCGATCTTTTATAGTGGCGAAGCAAGCGAAGAGCTCATGAATATTCCATTCAACGGCAATCCTATCGTTCGGCTTGTGGCACCGGATCACCTAACGGATCCTGCACGCGATTTCGGGAAGGCAGCTTCTCAGTTGGTTCTGGATACCTATAACCGGAAGGTGCTTGAGTTGCAGATTGCAGCTGCTGAGGAGCTAAGCCGGATTGCTTCGATTCCAGTTTGTTTCTCTACAGAATTCCATCCGGAGCATCACCACTTGAAGGCGAAGCAAATCCGGTTACTTGAGCAGCTTCAGGAAAAAGAAAAGAGTAGCTGGAATGATTTTTGCGAATCTGGTCAAGCCGCTATTAACGCCCATTTTGATATCGGAGAAGACTAATGGGGAAGCGTGATATACGATTTCGGATTATTGTTGAGTCGCTTGTAAAGGGCGGTGTCAACAAGGCGCTTGGTGCATTTGATAAGCTCAAAGCCAAAAGCAAAAGTCTAAACTTTGCTCTACGTGGAACATTTAGCAAAATTCCCGGTCTCTCTAAGTTTACCAGTGGGCTAAAACGAGCAGGCGGAGGGATTAAAAGCCTACTGACAAGTTTTGGTGCAATGGCTGGGGCCACAGCAGCTTTTTCAGCAGGAATCGGGCTTGCAGGCAAGGCGATCCAGACAGCGTTTCGAATGGAATCTGTGACGGTTCAATTCAAGACTTTACTTGGAACGATGGAGAAGGCAGAGGCCCGAGTTAAGGAACTCATAAAGTTCTCTGATGTCACGCCCTTTAAGTCTGACGAAGTTGTTGAGGCTTCCAGAGTCCTTCAGGTTTTCACTGGTGATGTTCTTGCTACAACACAGGGATTGGAGCTTGTAGGAGATGCTGCGGCTGCTTCTGGTCAGGCAATTAATGATGTCGCGTTTTGGACTGGGCGAGCATACGCAGCAATCAAGGGTGGTCAGCCATTCGGAGAGGCTGCAGCACGTCTCATGGAAATGGGTATCCTTAGTGCTACGGCCCGCACAAAAATGGAAGCACTGAAAAAATCAGGCGCGTCAGGTGCAGAAATCTTTAGCGTTCTTAAAGATGAACTGGCCAATAATAAAGGAGCAATGGCCGAGCTTGCGCAAACTGGCGAAGGCCTTGCCAGCACGCTTCAGTCAAAAGTCAGCACTGCTTTATTACAGTTTGGGAATGCGCTCTTGGGGACAAGTAAGAAGGGAATGCAAGGGCTGATTGACAAGGTTGATGAGCTTACATCTTCCGGAAAAATAGAGCAATGGGGACAAAGCACAATAGAGGTCCTTTCGGCAGTTGGCTCTGCATTTAGCAAGTTAAGTGAAAGTGTTCGATACACCCAAGCTTTGATTTCAGGCATGACCTTAAAGATTCTGCAAAATACTGGCCAGCTTACAGAGCAGGAATTTAAAGACGCTCTTGCAGACCAGGTAAAGCCGTTCAAAGTAGTTCAGGAGATTGAAACGCCTGACTCTGTTAAGGTTAAGCAGACTATCGAGCAGAAAATTGAAGCTGATATGTCACAGGTCACAGAGGCCTCTGCATCACAGGCAGAGGCGGCTAAGGCACTTACAAAAACTGCTGATACTAAATTTCAACAGTGGTCAGAAGCAATCGAAAGCCAGTTTCAGAAATGGACAAAAACGGGAGATCTTCGAAAAGAAGTTGCCGATAAGCGAGCTGAGTTTAATTTCGATCAAGCGAGTTTAGAGAAGAAAATCGAAATGGTTTCGGACAAAATGCGCGGCCTTAATGAACGAAAAAAGCGAGCTGCGACAGAAGACGAAAGGCTTCAAATTGAAAGTCAGCGGTTCGACGTTGGTTCACAGTTGCGCGAGCTGCACCTTGAGCAAATCGAAAAACGAAGAATTGCTGAAGAGAAAATCACAGCTGATAGAATTGCATCTGAACAGGATATGAATCGGAAGCGAACCTCAAAGCTCGACGCTGCCATGGGTAAAATTAAAGAACAGCTAAAGCCAATAAAGGCTATCAGGTTGGGTGACATTTTCGAGCGAATCTACGCAAAGAATGACCAGCCGAAAACGAGCTTCAAGAATTCTCGAATCTCAAGCCAGTTGGATAAGCTGAACAGGTCGCAGCGTAAGGGATTCAATAGCCCGCGCCTGGTTCAAAAGTTTGGTGAGCTTTCAGCCGTAAGCCGAGGCGGCTCCCAGGCGCGGCGAATCGCGTCAAAGTTTAACGAGCAAAACCAACCAGATCAAAAGGCAAGCCAAGACCTATTGCGTCGCCAGCTCAAAGTTCTTGAAGACATCAAGAGAAAACCAACAGGCATGACCTAAACTATCAAACTCAAACAAAGGATTCAAAAAATGGACTTAACAAAACTAACACCAGAAGAGCGAAGCGCGTTCTCTGCGATCGTCGAGAAGGCAAGTGGCAAGCCGCTTGCTGAGTCGGTGGCCGAAACTGGACCGCTGGCTATGGCGATCGGTCGCATGGAGCAAGGTGCCGATGTGGCAACCGCGTCAGCTGGCTTGACTCAAGACAGCTACCTTGACCCGCTGAGCGATGCACCCAGTGCGGTCGAGATAAACTTCATGAACAAAATTCACGAGAAGTACCGTGTTGGCATCGCGACTGATGAGGAAATCAGCCTTTACCGGACCATCAAAGCCCGTGACGAAGCTTCCACTGAAGCAGTTAAACAATTCATTAAGAAAGAGGGACTTTAAAATGTCAAAATTCCAAAAAGAACAATCGGTTAAGCGAGAAATTCAAAAGTACTTCGGCCTGAATAAAAAGCAGCTTCAGCACATGCTTGAGCTGGAAGTAAAGCGCAACAAAACCCGTGGCGAAGAATTAGAATACTCAGTTCTTCTAAGCATTCACGAAAGCAATCACGACCTAACCAGAATCGTCATGAACGGTGTAGATTTTCGCGAGGTGCAACATTGAGTCGTTCACGTTCAATTCAACAAATCGTTACTCGTTGCCGTGATCGTCATGTTCCTGATGAAAATGACATCAGCGTCATCATGAATTACTACAATCGCGTCTACGAGCAGGTTAAGGAAATCGAAAACCTTAACGAAAGGATTATTAAGTACGAAGGGGAAAATTACAGGTTCAAGCTAGCTCACGAAATCCTCAAGTCTATTCAGAATTACAACGAAAGGATCAGTCGTCGATGAAAATCCAAGAATTTATTAGCCAGCTGATGGAAGGGGAAGCCCTTAATGATGAGCAGCGAAAATTTGCCGAGCAATTCGACATCAATTCAATTGCCGCGGCCGTCCGGAAGAAGTCAGAAAGCAACGCGGCCGAAGCGGTGAAGCGAGCAGAAGACGCAGAGGCGCGCCTGGCTTCCATGGAGCCGATTGCCAAGCTCATTGGCGATCAAGATCCAGCTGCTTTCCTTCAGGAAATTACCGAAGGCCGGCAACAACTTGAATCACATTCACGAGGCACGGCCATTGGCTCGTTGATCAACTTCAAGGTGACTGCAGGCGTTAGTCAGCAAATGGTTCAGCGTGATTTAGAAGCACGCTTCAAGGATGTTCCAACCGGTGAAATTGCTACTTTAGGTCCTGATATTATCAAAACTTTTGTATCAGAGAATCAGGCGCTTATCCTTGATGAGACTGGAGGCGGTAGCGGAATCAATCGGCCAGCCTCGCCAATGCCGCTTAGTCTTTCTGGTATTGGTGGTTTCAATCCTAATACCGCCTCTGATGAGGAAATGACTAAGTGGATCCGTAAAAACACACGATAATGAACATCGAGCTGCCAGACATTCAGGCCAAGCGGGTCATTGATCCCGCTGGCCGTTTCTTCACGCTGAAGGGCTTGCGGGTTCGCTGCGCTCCTGATGTCATTGACCAGCTATCTTCTGATGATTGGGCAAAGATCAACAGCGCACTGCTTAGACTGTCCTGGTCAACGGCATTCAGCGTTATTGTTGGACGTGAAGAGCTGGTTATCGGTCATGAGCTTCAGCTTTGCGCTCGTGATGAATTTGACTCGCGGGTCATTGTGCAGCTCGAAGGCTGCTAAGGAACTATTTTGATTGATTTAGTGTGTTTGCCGTCAAGTCACATGGCCTTGGCTTCACCATGTGGCTTGGCGGTTTTTTTGCTCGTTGCCTTTTGCGGTATTTTGAATGTGCTTGACGCTACATCACGCAACATGGTAGAGGGCTTTCACTGGCCGTTGGTCAGTATGGAAATAGAAAGCCATGAAACAGTATCCAAAATCCAACCAATTTGGCCGTCAGGCCGTGCAGTCTTGCCAGAGATGGCAACTTTCTATCTGTGCGGTTTGGCGGCTTTTTACGTTGGAGGCATCATGCCGAACACTAAGGAAAAGACAGCTGGGAAAGACCAGCAACACGCAGAAGTAACCCTTCAAGACAACCAGCGCACCAGCGAGCAGTTTCAACGTCAAACCTCACAAGCACAGGTCAGGGCAAAGCTCTCACGATACGAACGGCTGTTCAATAAGTGGGGAGTTGGTGAGTGGCAATCACGCTTCGACGCTGCAAACGAAATCGTTTCGCTCATCGATGAAATTGATTCCGTAATCGTTGGTTGCTGCGATGGCACCGAGATCGACACAGAAGGCAAGGTCGATGTGATTCGCGAGCTGGCAGAAGAGCTAATCATTGAAGAGCAGATTTGCGTCGGTGGTCTGGAATTCACGGCCAGCGCAGTAATCCACCGTGACAGCTTGGAGATTGGCAAAGAGTTCATCCGTCAGGTTTACGCTGTAGAGACAGGGAGCGAATCGTGAAACAGCACACGCGCAAAATCATTGAGCAGGTGCTGTTCACAGATCCGACAATGACCCAAGAGCAACGGGCTTGGGTGATGGATGCAACCAAGGCCAAGAAGACAGCCGAGCGAATGTTTACTGTGAAGCAGGTCGCAGAGCTCATGAGCGTTTCTTGTGAAACCGTTCGACGCTGGCACAGATCTGGGAAGCTCGAAACGGTTAGCGTTGGTGGCCAAATCCGGATTCCAGAATCAGCCATTCCCGCCTTCCGGACCTAGAACAAACGAACACAAAAAATGCCTACCGACTGTCGCAAGGTCGGTAGGCAATAATTTCAATTCCTTGAGAGAATCTATGACGACTCTAAAAACGAAAAACGCATCTGGCAAGTATGATCTGCAAGACATCAAGCGCAGAATCACGATTGCGGCCGTGTGGAGTCGATTAGGTTTGAAAGGGAAGCCAGGCACGTCTTGCACCTCACCATTTCGAGCTGAGAGCAAGCCTAGTTTTTCGGTCTACGCCAATGGCCGAAAGTGGAAGGATCACGCCACAGGCGAACAAGGTGACATTTTCGATTTTTACCAGAAGGCAACCGGCTGTGATCAGACAACCGCCATAAACGACCTTGCTGGTTTCTCCGGAGCAAGCCGAACGGCCAGCCCTCTTTCCCTTCCGGATCCAGAACCCACGCCACCACCAAAGCCTTCTGAAATGGCAAAGCACGAAAAGGAAACTCTCTATACTGCAGTCTTAGACCTTCAGTTTAGCGTAGAGCTTCAGGCCTTCACGATTCACGCATGTAATCCAACCAACAGCCTTATTTGGAAGTTCGAAACCATAAGCAAGCTGGCAGGCGAGGGTTCACTTGGTTGGATGAAAACCGGAAATTCAGCGCGGCCAATTTTCAGTTATGGTTGGGGCTGGAAATGGCGCCGTCTTCCAGAAGAGATCAAAGACGGCCGTCCTAAATCGCAATGGGCAAAAGGCCATAAGCCAAACACTCACCCAGTGAGCTTGTGGCGTTCCTTCCGACTTAGGCCAGGCAGGCAACTTGTCATCCTGACTGAAGGCGAAACCGACGCTATCAGCCTTGTAGATTCTGGAGTCGAGCAAACAATAACCGGCTTCGATAATGTTGCGGTGTGCGCTCTACCTTCAGCCGGCCACCGACTCAAGAAAACCGAAATCGAGAAGCTGAAAGATTCGATTGTCATCCTTTGCGCTGATGACGACGACGCTGGCCAGCTCTCTTCATACAAAAACGCTTCACTGCTTCGCACTGCAGGAATCACCGCAAGCATCCTAAAGCCTTCTGAACTAATCGAGATCACATGATAAAGCCAAACGACATGAAAGAGGCAGTCGCAGAAAATGCGAAGGCTGTAATCTCCAAAATTCAAGAGGCAGCCGACAGCACAAGTTTGCTGTCAGAAAGCCAAAAGCGAAACAAGGAGTTTGAAAGCGCCTTGCTTGAAGTTGGCGAGGATCCTTTTCCATCAAGTGCCTTGCCAACGGTCATGCGTGACCTGGTGAAGACCGTAAGCACCGTTGATAGAGTTCCTGAGTCGATCCCCGCTTGCTATGCGCTCGGTATCGCCTCCGCCTGCCTTGGCCGTAATCTTGAGCTGTCACTTGGCAGTATGCAGACACGGGGCAACTTGTTTATTATCCAGTCGGTTCCTTCCGGTGCTGGTAAGAGCCGTGGTGCGCGTCCAATCTACAAGCCGTTTAGCGATCACATCAAACGCAAGAACGAAGAACTCAAGCCAGCGGCTAAGCGAAAGCGTCAAGAGATCTCAGCCTATAAGCTCGAAATCGACCGCCTCAAAAGGAGCAAGGGACCGGCCACAGAGAAGATTGATAAGCTCGTTTCGCTTCAGGAAAAGTTGGACGAAATAGAAGGACGGCAGACCGAACACCGGCTTGTCGTAGAAGACGCCACCGGTGCCAGCATCGAGCCACACCTTGCTACTTTCGGTGAGACAACTTTCTTCTTCAGCTCCGATGCACGCGGTGCCATGGAAAACCTTCTAGGTCGACACAATGACGGACGTGCTGAATGTGCGTTGTTCCTGAAGGGCTACAGTGGCCGTGAACCTCACCACTGCAACCGCATCACCCGCGACAACATCTCTTTTGAAGACTTGTGTATTGCGCTGTGCTTTGCGGTTCAAGGCGACTTGGTAGGGGAGGTGCTGAGTTCTGATGCCTTGGAGCAAAGCGGGTTCATTGCTCGTTGCCTGATTGCTTCTGAATACGTTCAATACAACATCGTTCCAAGTGGCTTGGAGCATGATAAATCCGTTCTCGAAGCGTGGCGTCTAAAAGTCGAGTCGTTACTTGATAGTTTCCGGATGGCTGATTGTGAGCTGACATGTGGTTGTCGTCTTTCGGAAAAGGCAAAGCAGCTTGATATTGCTTTCGCTCAAGACTGTGAGGCTTTTTGCAATTCAAATCGAGACGTTGCCAGCGTGGCCGCTCGATGGCGTGAACAGTCCTTGCGCCTGGCTGTAGTTCTACATGGCGTCATTCATGGGGTTCACGCTGGATCTGAAGAAATCAGCCCTGAGACCATGACCAGCGCGCAAAGCATAGCCAAGTGGTTTGCTGGTCAGTATTACCGTCTTGTTCTTCAGGCTCGACTTGAAGCAATGAAGGAAATTTTCGAAGATCTCAAAATTCGGTTTGGACCAAAGCCCGACGATCCTACAGCCGGTGCCGATCACTGTGCACCTTATCAAGTGGCTCGGACCAAGCACGCCAAAAATATCAAGGAAGCTATCGAGCTCATGAAGCGGCTTTCTGTCAACGGTCTTGGTCAGTGGGATGAAAAGCCCAGCACTGGCAAGCGTGCTCACATTGGCTTGTGGTTCGACGCTGAGTAGGAAGACCTTACCACATCACTATACGTGTCGTTATCAATAGAGCGGTAAACTGACATGGAGTAATCGGCCTCTGATTTTGTTAGGTCGAAAGTCTCCATTAGATATTTCAAGGCTTCATCGTCAGTCATGTCTTTAATAATGCTCATTCTATTCAGATTCTATTCAGCCTTCTTAAATAGACCTCTCACGTTTATTTACAAGGTGATCGCTGGATAATCTAAAAACTGCAAAAACTGCAAAAACTACAACTCAAGTACCACGCAAAACGCACTAAACAGCTCAAAAACTGCAAAAACTGTAAACTGCAAGTGCGTGTCTCCAACCAAAACGGGGCCAAAATGTATAAATATTGTACGAAAATCACTGTCAGCACGGTCAACCACAGTCAGTCAAAATCCGTTATTGGTGGGCTGATGTCTGTAGCCGGTCTGGTCCGGTATTTGGATTGCCAAAACCACGTTTACCTATGCTGGTCTACCATGGTCTGTCATGGATACTGTGGTAAAAAATGTGGTAACTCGATTGGCTGTAGAGGGTACGGTTTGCGTTTGACCCTATGAATAAAGGGTAAAGAGAAATGGCGGAGAGTGAGGGATTCGAACCCTCGATACCCGAAAGGGTATACCTCCTTAGCAGGGAGGCGCTTTCAACCGCTCAGCCAACTCTCCGTTAGATCGGTCGATTCATTCATGTAGGGCTTTTTTT